>Ga0208103_1000071_pt1 | contig 68643 bp, 57 predicted proteins | sample CryBogmetaGMA75M_FD_184550 | JGI IMG/M metagenome (GOLD analysis project Ga0208103, IMG submission 184550) | Freshwater microbial communities from Crystal Bog, Wisconsin, USA - MA7.5M (SPAdes) | ecosystem: Environmental > Aquatic > Freshwater > Lake | place: Crystal Bog, Wisconsin, USA... | reverse complement strand
GAGGACTTTATCTAAGTTAAACTGCGACAGCACTCTGCCCAATAATCAGTATAAATTCATAAAGGTACTCTCGACTCCCAATCCAACCGGCCCTCCTGTGATCTTCGTGCACGGAATGGATGCAACGCTGAAATGCTGGGATACCCTCATCATGAACCTGTCGGCTGATTTTAAACTCAGACACAACGTTTACGTATTCCAGTATGACTGGAAAGATTCTATCACGGTTAACGGAAGGGCTCTGCGGGATTCGGTGGTTGCTGCAGGTCTGGCCAGCCCAATCCTGATCGGTCATTCCATGGGAGGACTGGTCTCACGGGCCTATATCGCCAGCGGCGGAACCATTACCAAACTGGTCACCCTGGGTACCCCTCACCTGGGAACTCCCCTGGTGAGCCTGATCAACCTGGTGTGTTTTGCAAATTTTCCCGGGCCGCGTCAGATGTACCCCTACACCGGGTTCATACCCCAGATGCTGCACAATGCCCTGGACATTGCCAACCGTTCCAAATATTATGTGATTGCAGGTCAAATGACCGATCAGCTTGACAACACAGGCCATTATCAATGGCTTCCGGACTGGGCAGCCTCTATCGACAGAATCGGGTATGATGCATTCCTTCTTTTCGGTCCTCCGCCCAACGATGGACTGGTACCTGTAAATTCAGCCAACTTCGACACTCTTAACGTGCCGGTTAACCGGCCCCTGCCGCTTCAGCAATGGGTTGATCATTTTAACCTGATACAGCCGGGCAGGGCGCCACAGGTACTGCAGTTCATTAATTCCCTGTAAAAAAAATCAAAAGGTCTCAACCCCGGGCAGGGAAAAAGTAAGATTATCCGATTAACGTTATCCGCAAACAATAAAAAAATGAAAATAACTAAACTTTTAATCCTTATGCTGCCTCTGATCATGGCAGCCTGCAGCCGGCCTTTGCAAAAAGCCGATGTGATCTATCATAACGGGATTATCCTGACCATGGAAAAAGAGGGCGCCAGGGCTGAAGCCGTTGCGGTTAAAGACGGGAAGATCCTTGCCGCCGGTAAAGAAAACGACATCATGAAATACAAGGGGGATTCAACCCTTGTGATCGACCTGGAAAGCAAGACAATGGTTCCGGGCTTTGTTGATCCTCACAGCCACTTCATTGCGGCGGTGATAAGCTGGCTGTCGACCAACATCAGCTCCCCTCCTATCGATTCGGTGAGATGTATAAAGGACATTACCGATAAACTGATCGCCCTGAAGAAACAGCTAAACTCACAGCCCGGCGACATCCTGGTGGGCATGGGTCTCGACCCTGACCAGCTTGCCGAAAAACGTTATCCCACGATAGCCGACCTTGATAAATTGTTCCCCGACAACCCGGTGGTGCTGGTGCATGCCTCGGGGCATATCTGCGTGGCAAACTCCTATGCACTGAAGCTTGCAGGCATTAATGAAAACACCCCTGATCCGGCGGGCGGCAGCATTCGCAGGATTAACGGCACTAAAAAACCCGACGGGGTTCTTTTCGAGAATGCCTGGTTCGACAATACTACGAAGTTTGCCATGCCTACCGCAAAAAAGATTGCTGAAAAAGTTATACGCTCCAGGGCTGATCAAAAGAAAGAAGGGGAAAAGATCACTGCCCTTCCCACAGATCTCGATGCCAGGTTCGGCAAGCTTGTTGACCATGCACAGCAGATGTATGCTGAATGCGGATATACCACCGCCCAGGAAGGAGCGAGCGAAGCAGGAACAATTGGTTTCCTCAAACTGGCTGCAAAAGAGAAGAAACTGTATATAGATGTGGTTTCACTGGTTGCATCCGACCTTATTGACTCCCTGGCTGGGAATCCGGCATTTACTTTCGGAACCTATTCGGACCACCTGGTATTCCATGGCGCCAAATTTGTTTGCGACGGTTCACCCCAGGGGAAAACCGCTTACCTTTCACAGCCGCTTTTACCTGGTTCGGGCTGCCAGCATGACTGCAGCGGGAAACCCAACATAAGCCAGCAGGATCTCAACCGGCTTCTGAAAAAATGCTACCAGTATAAAATCCCCGCATTTGCCCATTGCAACGGAGATTCAGCCATCGATATGTATATTGCTGCCCATGAAAATGCCATCAAAGAACTTAACCTTCCCGACACAAACCGGGGAACGGTTATAATCCACTCCCAGATCATCCGTCCCGACCAGCTGCATAAATACAAAGTTCACCACATCTTCCCTTCGTTCTTTTCAAACCATACCTTTTACTGGGGCGATATTCATATAGTGAACCTGGGAAAAGAGAGGGCTTTCTTTATCAGCCCGATGAAAGCTGCCCTGGATTCAGGCATTGTTTTCTCGAACCATACCGATTATAATGTCACTCCCCTGAACGCAATATTCACTATCTGGACTGCCGTGAACAGGGTGTCACGCACGGGGGTTGTGATCGGTCCAGATCAGCGTATCTCTCCGTATGAAGCGCTGAAAGCCATTACCATCAGCAGCGCGGCCGAGATTGGCGAGCAGAAGACCAAAGGATCGATAGAGCCCGGGAAACTGGCCGATTTTGCCATACTTTCAGATAATCCTCTTACCGTGGAGCCAATGCAGATAAAAGGGATAAGAGTGGTAGAAACCATCAAGGAGGGGAAAAGCGTGTATAAAATAAAATGATACTGAGATTGCAATTCATTGCTTCCTCATTTTGTTAATGATTTTTTCATCATGCCATTTATTGTTAACCCCTAAAAAATTATATCTTTGAGCCATCCTAAGTTGTTGCAGAATTATAATCCATTTTCTTAATATTATATCGGTTTCAATATGAAAATTCCTGATTTTACCGGATTTACAATTCTTATCGCGGAAGACAACTTACAAAATGCCGAATATGTGCAGATAACACTCGATAAAACCGGGGCTGTTATTCTTTCTGCAACCAATGGAGAAGAAGCCGTAGAACTATGCAGCGGTCACCCCGAAATCAACCTGGTGCTTATGGATGCAATGATGCCAAAAATGAACGGTTTTGATGCCGCCCGGCAGATCCGGAAATTCAACACCTCCGTTCCTATAATTGTTTTGACGGCTTATGTAAGCACAACAACAATCCATGAGACTGTTGATGCAAAATGTAATGATTTTCTGGCAAAGCCGATCGGGCCCGAAGAGTTGTTCATGATAATTAAAAAATGGCTTGGCAAAGAATAATCCATTCACAGGCCCCTTGCTTCATTAAGGAGCTATAATCCATCTGTAAATGATGGCAAAATCAGTTTGATTCCCCGACATTTCTTACCTTCGCAGGACTTAAAAAAGCTTTTGATGACGGTCAGATTTGTGACAGTCCTGTTGTTATTATCCCTGCCTTCGCTCCTGATACGGGCTGCTGGTACAATCACTTCCGATACCACCCATATTCAAAAAAAATCGGTTTCAGAAGTCCCTGCGCAGGATACAGCGACCATCGCTCCCAAGAAAACCTTCAAACCATTCATGCGGCGGGATTCCACTATCGTATTCTTCTTTTATAACGACTTCGAAAAATTCGGCCACCTCAACACCCATGCGTTTGATACCACCCTCACAGGTTTCCAGAATTATGATGCCCTGGCAAAACAAGGCGGTTTCTTCGAAAACCTCGGGAACATCGGATCCATTTACAATTCACTCATCCCCTACCCTTTCATGAGACCCAGTGGCTGGGATTTCGGGATCCATACCTTCGACCAGTTTCTTTACCTTAACGACAGCGTGAAATATTACAAAGTCTTTAAAACCTTTACCGAAGTATCATATTTCCAGGGGCCAAAGAAAGAAAACACGTTTCATGCCATTTTCAGCCGGAACCTGTATAAAAGCCTGAACCTGGGGTTCGATTTCCGTGTAAACAACGCTCCTGGCGCCTACCTCAGGCAACGAACAAATGATATCAACTTTGCCCTTACCCTGCAGTATTTCACGAAAGACAAACGCTACGGTTTTATCGCCAATTTCATTTTTAACAGGTTGCGGAACTACGAAAACGGAGGGATCATTGCCGACAGCGTCTTTGAAAAAAACACTGAAAAAAACCGCCAGGTTATTGATGTCAACCTGCAGGCGGCCCAGAACCGAATGAAAGAATCAGGCTTTTACACCAAACATTATTTCAACCTTTCGAGGCATGCAAAAAATGAGAAAGACACCGCTTTCCTGAACAGCAGCCATTTTGACCTCGGCCGCCTTACCTACTCGTTCGGTTTCAACCGCCAGGTGCAAAATTACATGGATACACGCCCCCCCGATAGCGGCTTTTACCAAAACATTTACCATGACTCAATAAACACCAGGGATTCAATCACTATCGACAGGATAGTGAACGAACTTACCTGGTCGAATCCCACCTTCAATAAAGACAGGAAACTAAGGTTGCTTCAGATCGAGGCAGGTATCAAACAACAGTACATCCATCTTTCATACAGGGACAGCGTTCTCTTTGTACACCGGTATTTCATACAATACATCCCCAAAGTGGCATTGTATTTCCACCCTTTTTCAAGCCTTCTTATTGAAGCGCACGGGGATTATGTTCTCGGCGACAATAACCAGGGGGACTTCAGCCTGAGGGTAAACCTGAGTACTATCCTGGGCAGGCAGGACAAGAACGCGGGAACCGCAACGCTCAGCGGAATTTATTCCTACCAGCAGCCGGGCTGGTATTTCGGCCATTATACAAGCAACAATTTCAAATGGGATACGACTTTTAATAAACAGGGCCTGATCTCAGGAGGCTTCGATTACAGGTTCAAATTCCTTAATGCAGGTTTTAACTTCAACCGCATCACAAATTATGTTTACCTCGACAGCAATGCCCATCCACAGCAATTCAAAAATGAATTCGGATACATTTATATCTATTTCAATACCGATGTCAGTTTATGGAGGTTCAGGATAAAGACCAAACTGGTTTACCAGACCATACAGGGAACTAACGTGCTGAGGCTCCCGGCATTCATGGGAAACCTTTCCGTTTACTATTCCCAGCCCCTTTTCAACGGCGCCGCAGTGCTTCAGCCCGGCCTGAGTTTTAACTATAACACCTCATATTATGCCGATGGGTACATGCCTGCACTGAGATCGTATTATCTTCAGAATCAGAAAGAAACCGGGAATTACCTGTATATGGACGTTTTCATCAACCTGAAGATACAGAGGGCAAGGTTTTTTGTTTCCTATACTAACTGGGGATCTTTCTTTGAAGGTAGAACATACTGGGCTGCACCACATTACCCGAACCAGGATGCATCGTTCAGATTCGGGGTAAGCTGGAGGTTCCACGATTAATTGCAGGCAGTAAGGTATTTGTAACAGAAGGTACCATGTACAATGTACAAATAATGGGGTAAATAATAAATTAACAAGATGATATACAGGGATTTCGGGAACACAGGCATCAAAGTTTCGGCCCTTGGTTTCGGAGCCGGCCATATAGGAGATGTAAATAAAGACGGGCAGGCAGTTGAGACCCTTCTCAATACCGTACTGGACCTTGGCATTACCTTGATTGATACAGCCCGTGCCTACGGAGCCTCGGAGAAAAACATAGGACTTTACATTTCCCACCGGAGGAGCGAATTTATTCTTTCAACAAAGGTCGGTTACAACGACCCTCATCATCCCGACTGGTCTTATGAGACTGTGATAGCCAATATCGAAGAGGCACTTAAACTCATGCGCACCGATTACCTCGATATTGTCCATCTGCATTCCTGCGGCCGGGATGTGCTTGAACGGGGAGATGTCACTGCCGCCCTTGAGAAAGCCAGGGAACAGGGCAAAGTGAAGGTTGTAGCGTATTCGGGCGAAAACGAAGCCCTTGACTATGCCATAAACTGCAAGCGATTCGCAAGCCTTCAGACCTCAGTGAATTTTTGCGACCAGAGAGGGCTATCCGATTACCTGCCCATAGCCAGGGCTGCGGGAATGGGAGTGATCGCCAAACGCCCCATCGCCAACGCGCCCTGGAGGCATGCCAGCCCGCCGGTAGGACATAACAGCGAAGAATACTGGCACCGGTGGAAAAAGATGAACCCTGATCCGCATGGCCTTCCATGGGATGAACTGGCCATACGGTTTACTGTATTTTCAGAGGGTGTTGGCACGGCCATACTCGGCACCTCATCCGCAGTCAATCTTAAAAAGGGGATTGAAGCAGTTGAAAAAGGCCAGCTCCCTCCGGAACTTTACGCTTATCTCACCGGGGAGTTCAAAAAAAATGACGACGGCTGGGCAGGGCTGATCTGAAACAGCTTAATACGAAAAGTACCGGCAGACGGTATCATTCCTCCTTTTCAAGTATGCGTTCAATGCGCATGTCGGGGATCAGCCACATTATCGCCACCGATGCATAAATAATCCCTGACAGCACGGGACTGTAAAATGCACAAAAAATTGCGATAAGGTACAGCACAACCGAGATCTTTCCTTTAAAGTCGTTACCTATAGCTTTAGCGAGCAGGGAATCCCGTCCGTGCTTATACAGAATGAAAACGGTCAGGATGGTATATGCGATGGCTGACATGAAAAGCACGATCCCGTATAGCGCGACAGGCTGGCTTGCGAAGCCGTGTTCTCCCATCCAGGCTGTGGTGAAAGGAATCAGCGAGAGCCAGAAAAGCAGGTGAAGGTTGGCCCATAAGATGCCCCCGCTTACACGTTTCACAGTATGCAAAAGGTGATGGTGGTTGTTCCAGTATATCCCGATGAATGCAAAACTCATAACATAGCTGAGGATTTTGGGGATCATTGGAATAAGCGAACTGAAATCTGTTTTTACTGGCGGCCTCAGTTCAAGTACCATGATGGTTATAATGATGGCGAGGACACCATCGCTGAATGCTTCCATGCGGTTCTTTGTCATATTGCTTCTTGTTTAACGGCAGATGATTACCCTTCAAAAATAACCAATTTAGTGCCGGGGGGAATTATTCCTTATAACTTATTTATAAAGATTCTTAACAAGTTGAAGTTTTTGTTATTATATTTGCATTTAATTAGTCTAAATAATACTTAAATGCATGATATGAAAACCAGGATATACTTTCTCTTCGCCATGATATTTCTGGCGGGAACATTTTTTACCATTCCTTCGCATGCCACCACGCATACGGTCCTTGTCGGAAATTACTATTTTAACCCTGCAAACCTTAACGTTACTGTGGGTGATACCGTGAAATGGGTGTGGGTCGCCGGATCACATACCACAACATCAGGAACAATTCCTGCGGGAGCTGCCAGCTGGGATCACCTCATCAATTCATCCAACCAGACTTATTCATATGCAGTCACGGTTGCCGGGGTATTTAATTATGTTTGCACGCCTCATGCTTCAATGGGAATGGTTGGTTCTTTCACTGCTGCGAGCCCCAATAACACCCTTGCTGTAGCCCCTGCAAACCAGAACGTATCGTCTGCTGCAGGAAATACGAGTTTCACCGTTACTTCAAACACCAGCTGGAACGCCAGCTGCGATATGACATGGTGCACCTGCACCCCGTCGGGGACAGGGAACGGGACCATCACAGCAACATACACTGAGAACACTACGCATGCCATACGAACAACAATGATAACCGTTACTGCTTCAGGAGTGGCTGACCAGACTGTTATGGTCACCCAGGCCGCTTCCACTACGGGCCTCAGCGACCAGGCTGCCCCGCTCTTCCTGATCTATCCCAATCCGGTAATCTCAAAGTTTTGGGTAGCATCGGAGTCGTTAAAGACATCCGAAACGGAAGTCAGCATTTATAACATAAGCGGAATGAAGGTCTTCGGGCCTGTAACAATTTCGGGAAGCCCTGCTACTGTTGATGTAAGCAGATTACCTGATGGAGTTTATTTTGTAAGGACAGGAAAAGGCAGTTCAGGAGAAGTCAGCAGGATTGTAAAGACACAATAAGTTACTCAGACTTCAAGGTATTTGATCCATTGAGCTGAGTGTTCTTTATCGGCCTGGTAACAGGCCATTTTTCCCGAGTACATCACCGCGATGCAGTAATTCGCGTGTTTACAGCCGGAGACCGTAAGTTCTCCGGCTTTTAATTTATTGATAAACGCCGGGTCGTGGATCAGGGCACGGGCGATCTGAACAAATTCAAATCCCTCGCCCAGCACCTTTTCGATGCCTGCCTTCGAGACCATACCCCCCACATAAACCAGGGGCAGTTTGACGTTTTGCCTTATTTTACGGGCATCATCAAGGAAATAGGCTTCACTGAAAGGCTCAGGTTTCATCAGCAGGTCTCCGAACCAGCTTACAAAGGGCCTCATCCATTTCTCATGCATGTAATGGGCCATGACCTTTACCGGCATTCTTCCCCTCATGACATACATAGGCGCCCTGCTTACAAATCCACCACTGAGCACCAGGGCGTGTACCCCAGCCGTTTCCAGCGCTTTTGCAACTTCAAGGGATTCTTCAGCTTCCATCCCGCCTTTAAATCCATCGCGGAGGTTCATTTTTACAAGTACAGCCATGTCGGAGCCGGCAGCTTTCATCACTTCATCAATGACTTCTTTCATGAAGCGGCTGCGGTTAGAAAAACTTCCACCGTACTCATCTTTTCGGCTGTTGGTATGCTGTGAGAGGAACTGGCTGATGAGGTAACCATGGCCTGCATGCACTTCCACCGCGTCGAAACCACTTTCCCTGGCCAGGTTGACCGCCCTGCCGAAATCACCGACCACTTCGCGGATATCCGAAATTTTCATCTGTACAGGCCAGGTAGGGCCGTACAGGTTGAAACCTCCCGAAGGGGAAAAACATTTCCCGCTCACCGAAGTTTTAGCCATCTGCCCGCAGTGGCCTAACTGTATCCCTGCGGCAGCACCGGTATGGTGAACTGCAGAAGTAAGTTTTTTCAGGCCGGGGATTGCCTCTTTTCTCAGCCACAGCTGGTGTGGAAAAGAGAGTCCGCTTTGTGATACGGCAGCATAAGCCACAGTGGTCATACCAATTCCACCTTCGGCAACCGAACGGTGGTAATCAAGGAGGTCATCCGAGACCAGGTGGCCCGGGCTCATTCCTTCAAACGCAGCTGACCGTATCGAGCGGTTCCTGAGTTCCAGGGGGCCAACGTGGCAGGGTGTAAACAAAAGTCCGTTCATAGTCTTGCTTTAATAAAAATTTCAGAACTTTGGGAAGAAGAAATCCGCAGTCCACGAAGAAATACAAAAGAAAGATTATTTCATGAAACGAACAAGACTTGCTTCAGTCTTTATTTTTCTCCTGCTCATTCCCGGACTAAGCGCCCAGGTAAGCAGGAAAAACCCATATAAACTGAATATTATTGCGGATCCGGTGATTTATTCACAGATGATCAAATCGGACAGCCTGAAGAAACTGGTGGATATCAGCAAGTTTGTCAGCGGAATAGTCCTGGATATCAGGTATGCAACGAGTAACAATTTTACTCATAAAAAAGTCTACACTTCGGCCAGGGCCTTTGCCAGGCTTAAAGTAGCTTTGGCTCTTGCCTCTGTCGGGGCGGAGTTATCAATGCAGGGCCTCGGGCTTAAGATTTTCGATGCCTACAGGCCTTATGCAGCGACGCTGCAGTTCTGGGATCTCATTCACGACACGGCCTATGTGGCCTCGCCTGTAAGCGGTTCACGGCATAACAGGGGGTGTGCGATTGACCTCACCCTGATCGATCTGAAAACCGGCAGGGAGCTTGAGATGCCGACTCCTTTTGATGATTTTACAGTGAAAGCAGGGGCATCATACGAGAGAATAACGCTAAAGGCAAAGCAGAACAGGAAGTTGCTGATCGACATCATGCTGAAACACGGGTTTACCGTATACACCAGTGAATGGTGGCATTACGATTTTACAGGCTGGAAGGATTACGAGTTAATGGATATTTCTTTTGAGGATCTTGACAGGATAAACGCTGTTCATTGAATTGAACAGTTTCAGTTCATAAACCTTTGTTTTTTAATCTCCTCGTAGGCAGCATTGATCTTCTGAAATTTCTCTGTTGCATCCCGTTTTATATCTTCCCCCAGCTGGGCGACCATATCGGGATGATGCTTTTTTGCCATTTCCCGGTAGGCTTTCTTGACCTCATCATCACTGGCATCCCTTGAAATCTCCAGCACAGTGTAAGCCCAGTTGGAATCCTTGACAAACATGGCTTTTACTGATGAAAAGTCCTGGTTGCTGATACCCATATAACCTGCTATCGTGCCTATCATCGAAACCTCATCGGGATGGAATTCTCCGTCGGCCGCAGCAATTCCAAAGAGGAAATGAAGCAGGGTAAGCTTGGAGGAATAATCCATATACTGCCCTACCTGTGAGCTCACTTCCTGAACCTTTATCTCCTGTTTCAGGATCTCCCTCAGCATCAGGATCAGGCGTGAACCTTCTTCTTCTCCAAACTGGCGGATGAGAAATCCCCGTACATAATCCAGCTCCGATTTTACGATCTTATCATCGGCTTTCATAACAGCGGCTGATAACACCAGAAGGCTCATTGAAAAATCTCCCCTGGGTGTGCCCCGGTATGAATAAGTCCCCGCGTTCATCCCTTCGAACATGGACCCAAGTGCAAAACCGAGTATCCCTCCCATCGGGCCTCCGAACACCCAGCCTAGTCCACCCCCTACCCACTTGCTGTAACCTCCGGCTGAAGCCGACCTGAAAGTTCCCTTTTTGGAAGGAGGAACATCCGCGCCAGGGCTTTTCCCGGTATCACCATTCCCTGCAGAAGTGTTTCCCGGTTTTTTGCGCATGCTGATCACAACATAAATAACTATGATAAGGATGAATATGGCGATGAATTTGGACATGTTTTAAATTTTGATCATTTGATGTTTTCGGAAACCGGAAGACCGAATTCCTCGTTCATTTTGATGCCCAGGGCTTCAAGTGCATTCAGCACGGGATTATAAATTGCCGGGATGACCGGAATGTGCACGCCGGTCTCACGTATCTCACCCTTTAGGATCATCTCGACTGCGATAGCGGCAGGCAAGGCGACTGTGCGGGCGATGGAAGTGTCGGTTGAAGGTGAACCGAAGTCAAGCATGCGGGAACGTATAACTTCCTTGCGACCATCGGAATATGCTGCAAGAAAAGTATGCTGCATGACCACCATATCCCTTTCATGATCACCCAGTCCCATTTTTGATATCATCAGGTCTGAAACAACTTCAAAGGTGCTGTCTGTTTTGCGGTTCATGGGTACCTCATCAAAAAGCCCGAGCCATTCCAATGCATCCAGGGCATGGGAATCTCCTGAGATTCCGAGAGCATCTGCAATTTCACTTCTTAACTTCGCTTTTTGATAATTTACGAAATTGCTTATTTCGTTTAAGTTCATTACGGCTTCGCCGGATGTAATTCGTAATTCATTATTCGTTGTTCGACTATTCAATTCATTGATTTGCCTCCGCATCATCCCGGCATAGGTCATGCCGCTCATATCAAATTTGTCGTATGAAATAAGGCCAAGACGCTTGATGACATTCAGCGTCTCGCACCATCCGGTGAAGCGGAACGTGCCCCTGTATACTGTTTGTGCTTCAGGTATGCCGTAAATCTCCTTATAGGCAAGGGAATCACGGTTTGGATAGACTTCAAGATGGCCGACTTCAGGAAAATCCACCATAAAAGGATCTTTAAAAAGATCGCCGGTAGGTACGCTTACCGTTTTGCCATGCCTTAGGAACAACGCATCATTATTCCCGGCCATGACAACGCCTTTGGGACTCCACGAAAATTTGTATTTAAAAGGATTATCGGCAGCTTCAGGTGCCGGCAATGCTCCGCAGATACTGTGAAACTCAAGAACCGCTCCCCCTTTTTCATGAATATGATCAATGATCCTCATCGCCGACATATGGTCAACGCCGGGGTCGAGGCCGATCTCATTCAGGATAATTACCCCGGCTTCCCTGGCTTTGGCATCCAGTTCATGCATTTCGGGCTTCACATAAGATGTTGTCACCATATTTTTCTTGTGGGAGATGCAGTGGCGTGCCACCATTACGTGAAAAGCATATGGCAACAGGCTAACCGTAATATCATGTTCTTTAATAAGATGATCCAGGGAGGTTTCATCTGAAGCATCCCACAAAACAGCATTCCCCGCGGGATGGCCACCGACCAACAGTAATGCGCGGTCGGGTGTGTTGGAGGCAACAGTCACTGAATACCCTTTTGACAGGAGGTGTTTTATGATTGGCCGTGCTACCAGCCCGGCACCGAGGATGAGAATTTTTTGAGACATCTTAGTTTATATTAGAGTGGAACGTTTAATATGCAATGTACAATGTACAATGTACAAATTAGGGGGTACTTAAGAATTCTTCCAGGTACTTATATTCAGGGGTGAGTTCACCTTTGTGGAGGATCAATGCTTTTTTGATGGCACGCGGAAGGTCTAGGTCTTCGAACGGTTCATCAAAATCGGCATCGGCAATAGGTTTCACGAAATTTACCAGGGCATCGGCAAAGCCGTCGGAGGAATCCCCGGGCAATTCAGCCGGGAGAATATCCACCGCCATCACCAGCATTCCATCTCCATCAAAGCCCATGCTTGCACTTCGTTTCAAAGGATCATAAACAAATACAGGATCGGAGATCACGGTGGAATGCATGGTACATTCCACAGACCCTTCTACATCGCAACTTATATCACCTATCACGGTGAGTTTTGGCTTGCCTTTCTGAAACTGCTTTTCAAGGTAATCCTTCGTGATCAGCCTGGGGTACTTTTTATCCCAGTAAATGCAGTTGATAAGCATGGACAGGTGAGGGATATATTGTTCAAATTTGCTCCTGAAATCCTGGGGATTATGCATATATTCATACAGGTCGAAGGGATGGCCATGAATATTTTCATAAAGATCTTCTTCCTTGAACACCACCTTATACACCACATTATTCGGGACCTGTATACGTTTATGAAGTCCCAGCAGCTTTTCCGCTGAAATCTCTTTTACCGGGAGAAGCCCGCAAACTTCCTGGGCGCCCTGTGAAACGTTACCATACCCGGTAAATCCTATCACGAACGGACGGAATACAGGATTGATCCCGATCTCGGCTATGAGTTCTCCTACATAGGAAACTGCATCCTTGGCTTCTTTAAGCGAGGCATACTGATGGGCCTGTTTTATTTTCTCAAGCTCGGTATGGTAACCAAACTGTTTAAGCCTCTGGCCCAGGGCCCAGAACGAGTTGATCATCCCGGCCATACCCGCATACCGTCCGAAGAAAATAAGGCGTTTCCCCTGTTCATCCACAACTTTCTCATACTCGATGAGGTTGCATTTAAGCTCCATCATGCGTTTCAGCATGGGCATATTATGACTCTGCCCCTTGATAACATGGGCAAAAAAGACATAGGTTTTTTCGGGTTCAAAGTAATGTTCGGGGATCTCTTTCACCCCGAAGATCACTGAACAATCGTTCAGATTATCACAAATTGTTGCTCCGGCATCGACATATTCAGCATCGGTGAATATTCGTTTTGATGAAGTCTCGACGACAAAATCAAGTTTTTTCTGCTTGACAAGCCTTGCAACATGTTTTGGAGTTAGCGGGGCGCGACGTTCATGTTCGTATTTATCCTCGTGCCTGATGCCGATGTAGTTGCTCATAGTTTATTTTGTTAGGGAATTCACAGCAAAATTACGAAAACCGGCCGGAATTGCAAGGACAATAGGACGTGGGGCTGATGTACAATGTACAATGTACCATGTACAATGTACAAATTAGGGTCCACGGTCCACGGTTCACGATTCACGATTCACGATTCACGCTTCACGGTTCACGATTCACGATTCACGCTTCACGGCCTGAGGTTGTTAATAAAAAAAAGATGCAGGCTAGGCTGTAAATCTGTAATTTTAAAACAAAAACAAGAAATGAAACCGTTGATAGTATTCTGCATTGTTTTTGCAGGCATCACCTGCCAGGCACAGTCCATCCAGGATTTCTTCAATGATAAGGCAGGCCAGGTTAGCTGGCTGGGGATAGATTACTCTAATGTAAAACTCATTGGAGAATTCACCCAGTTCAAGGATGCCGGCGCATACAACCCGGCAGAGATCAGGGATAAATATTTCCCGGCCTGGAACGCTCTCGTTCTGAATGAGCCGTCAAAATTTGATTTCAAAGGGATGTTCATGCTTTCAGGCCTGGTCCCGGATATAAGCATGATAACAGCCCTGAATGCCGCTACTGACCCCGAGAAGATTAAAGGGGTCACCGAAAGCAAATTCAGCCCCGAAAATATCAGGAAAATTATAGGGAAGTATGAGATTTCCGGTAAAGAAGGTCTTGCGATTGTGATCATCGCAAATGCCCTAAATAAAACAACCGAACTGGCATCTTATGTTGTAGTGGTTTTTAGGCTGAAAGACAAGGATGTGATGCTTTGCGAACCGGTGGTGGAGAAAGCGGGAGGCATAGGAATAAGAAATTACTGGGCAGGGTCACTATATAACCTGGTGAAGGACGGGAAAAAGAACCTGTACTGGGTGTGGAAGGGGAAGTATGATAAGTAGCGAAGTAGCGAAAAGCGAAATAAAAGCGTTCGCCGAAGGCGAAATGAGCACTCAAATGAAATGAGCAATTGGTGCGAATAAAAGCGAAAAGCGAAATAAATATGTGGCAGCTGGTTAAGAAAATCCTGAAGGTGATTTTATACATTTTCCTGGCATTTATTGCCACCTCGACTTTCTGTGCCTTGCTGTATAAATTCGTGAATCCGCCTGTCACACCGCTGATGGTGATCAGGCTTGCCGAGCAGAATTTTTCGGGACAGGCGCTGAAGATAAAGAAGGACTGGGTTGGGCTCGACAGCATCTCCCCTTCGCTTCAGCTTGCCGTGGTGGCTTCCGAGGACAACCGTTTTTTGGAGCATCATGGGTTTGACCTGGAAGCTATCGACAAGGCCAAGGAATATAATAAAGCACATAAGGGAATGAAGATCAGGGGTGCAAGCACAATCTCCCAGCAAACTGCTAAAAATGTTTTCCTCTGGCCCCAGCGTTCCTGGGTCAGGAAGGGGCTTGAGGTATATTTCACTTTCCTGATCGAAGTAATATGGGGCAAGAAACGAATTATGGAGGTTTACCTGAATGTGATTGAGACTGGGAAAGGGATTTACGGGGCTGAAGAAACTTCGCTTACGTATTACAGCAAGCATGCAATTTCACTATCCCGTTCTGAATCTGCAATGATCGCAGCTCTGCTGCCTAATCCCCAGAAATGGGATCCAAGGTTTCCCACTCCTTATCTGCGATCGAGACAGGACTGGATTTTATGGAATATGGACAATATGGGGAAGCTCGAATATTAGGAACCTGCAGGGAACCCACCGCGATCTCATCCGCAGTCAATAAATTCGTTATTAACCCCATAGCAGAGCTCTGGACCAGGGTTCCTCCCCAAGGGCGGGGGATTCAGCGGGAGAGATTAAAATACCTTGAATTTTCCCTGAGCATTAATTCTTTAAGTCGAATTTTCTTGTAATTTTGCAGGTTCAGTTTTTGAGTAAAAAATCCTTTTTAAAAACTATAAAACTATGGCTAAATCAGTGAAAGAAAAGAATTACGTGTATTACTTTGGCGGTAAGAATGCCGAAGGCGATTCCAACATGAAGAATCTGCTCGGTGGCAAGGGTGCAAACCTTGCCGAGATGGTGAACATCGGATTGCCGGTACCGGCAGGTTTCACACTCTCGACCGAAGTATGCACAGCTTACTACGACAACAAGAGGAGCTACCCGAAAGAATTGAAAAAACAGGTACTTGATGCACTCAAGAGGACTGAGAAGGAAATGGGAGCCATTTTTGGCGACAAGACCAATCCGTTGCTTGTTTCGGTTCGTTCCGGAGCACGCGCTTCTATGCCGGGCATGATGGAAACCGTTCTGAACGTAGGTTTGAACGATATCACCCGCGAAGCTCTCATCAAAAAGACCAAGAACCCCAGGTTCGTATATGATTCACAGCGCCGCCTCATCCAGATGTATTCTGACGTGGTTATGGAAAAAGCAGCCGGTATTGAACCGAAAGAAGGCATGGGTGTAAGGGTTCAGCTTGAGCGCGAACTTCACAGGATGAAGGAAGCCAAGAAGGCCAAGAGCGATACTGACCTTACTGCTGACGACCTGAAAAAGCTTATTGAAATTTACAAGAAGAAGGTAAAGGAAGTTTTAGGCAAGCCTTTCCCTGAAGATGCAATGGAACAGTTGTGGGGAGCGGTTGGAGCCGTATTCCAGAGCTGGAACGGCAAACGCGCCATCTCATACCGCCGTTTTGAAGGTATTCCCGATTCATGGGGAACCGCTGTCAATGTGCAGTCCATGGTATTCGGCAATATGGGCGACACTTCCGCTACAGGTGTAGCTTTTACACGTAACCCTGCAACAGGCGAGAACTATTTCTACGGAGAATGGCTGCCGAATGCACAGGGAGAAGACGTGGTTGCAGGTATCCGTACACCGAATCCCATCAATGAGATCGGCAAGAATGAGCACACCCGCCACCTTCCTTCACTGGAAACTTCAATGAAGGTTGTTTATAAAGAACTGGATGCTATCCAGAAGAAACTCGAGAAGCATTACCGCAATATGCTCGACATCGAATTTACCATACAGGATGGCAAGCTTTACATGCTTCAGTGCCGCGTTGGTAAACGTAACGGTCCGGCCGCTGTAAAGATGGCCCTCGACATGTATGCCGATAAGCTGATCACCCGCGAAGAGGCAGTATTGCGCGTTGAGCCTTCGCAGCTTGACGAACTTCTGCATCCTATCCTTGACCCTGCAGCTGAGAAGAGAACCAAACCTGTTGCAAAAGGTCTGCCCGCAGGCCCCGGCGGAGCTTCCGGACAAATCGTATTCACTTCCGAAGAAGCTGTGGCATGGGCAAAGAAAGGCAAGACCGTGATCCTGGTCCGTGAAGAAACCAATCCCGAAGATATCGAAGGGATGCGCTCTGCTGAGGCTATCCTTACGGCCCGCGGAGGCATGACCTCTCACGCAGCCCTTGTGGCCCGCGGTTGGGGCAAATGCTGCATCGTTGGTGCAGGCACCCTGAAGATCGAAGCTTCAAAAAAGACGATGAAAATCGACAATATCACCCTAAAAGAAGGTGATTATATTTCGCTGAACGGATCAAAGGGCTACATCTATAATGGCGCCATCAATATGATCAAGGCTGCCGAGGAGAACCCCGATTTCCAGAAATTCATGAAACTCTGCGACGCAACACGTACCATGAAGGTGCGCACGAATGCCGACACTCCCGACGATGCCGCCAAGGCACGTGCTTTCGGAGCTGAAGGTATCGGGCTGTTCCGTACCGAGCATATGTTCTATGGAAAGAATGCAGAGAAGCCCCTGTTCATCCTTCGCAAAATGATCGCCTCGAAGAGCGTGGAAGAAAGGCGCAAGGCATTGAACGAGCTTTTCCCGTATGTAAAGGAAGATATCAAGCAGACCATGGCAGCCATGGACGGGTATCCTGTTACCATCCGTACCCTGGATCCCCCTCTCCACGAGTTCATCCCCCAGAATCCTGAAAGCAGGAAGCAGATCGCCGATAGCCTGAAGATCTCAATGGAGGAATTCGACAAGCGTGCCAATGCACTTCATGAAACCAACCCCATGATGGGACACCGCGGCGTACGCCTCGGCATCACCTATCCCGAGATTACCGAGATGCAGGTAAGGGCTATTTTCGAAGCCACTGCCGAGCTGATGAAGGAGAAGAAGAAACCTTTCCCTGAAATCATGATCCCCGTAACCTGCGTGGATACTGAGTTGAAAGACCAGTATTCAATCATCGCAACGGTTTACCAGGAAGTTCTGGCCAAGTTCAAGATGAAGGAAATACCTCACCTCATCGGCACCATGATCGAGATCCCGAGGGCTGCCCTCACTGCCGACAAGATCGCCGGCATTGCGCAGTTCTTCTCGTTCGGTACCAACGACCTGACCCAGATGAGTTTTGGCTTCAGCCGTGATGACATCGGCAGTTTCCTTCCCGAATACATCGACAAGAAGATCCTTCCTGTTGATCCGTTCAATGTGCTTGACCGCGAAGGTGTAGGCCAGCTGATGAAAATAGCCGTTGACAAAGGACGCAGTGCACGCAAGGACCTGAAGATCGGTATCTGCGGAGAGCATGGCGGAGAACCCTCATCGGTTGAATTTTGTTACTCGCTTGGTTTCAGCTATGTAAGCTGTTCACCGTTCCGCGTTCCTATTGCACGTCTTGCCGCAGCTCATGCCTATATCAAGGACATGAAAGCCCGCGCAGCTGAAAAACCCGCTGCAAAGGCAAAGAAAGCCCCTGCAAAACCTGCCAAAAAGGTTGCAAAGAAAAAATAACCTTTAGACTACCATTAAAAAAATCGGGCCGCAAGTTGTCACTTGCGGCCCGATTTTTTTTAATTACTTACCTGTTTCTTTCTTGCAACAGGCTGGGAGTTTCGCAAAGGCTGCCTTATCCTTTGCAACATTATCCGCATCGTACCCGAGCTTGGAAATGGCCTTGCGAAGGTCATCGGGTGTGGTCTTGGTCGGGTTATAGGTAATGGTGACGATCTTCGTGTCAACATCCAGTACGGCTGTTTTCACACCTTTCTCAAAAGCCAGGCTCTTCTCAATGCGGTCTTTGCACATATCGCATACAGCCGAGGTCTTGATCTTGATCGTTTCTGCTTTTTTATCCTGGCTGAAAGCTGCAGCCGAAACCAGAATCAGTGCAAACAGCACCATACTGCTCAGAATTACATTTTTTGTTTTCATGATTTAATGTATTGGTTATTGGTTGATTAATGATGAGTGATGAATTACTTTACAATTCTAAATTCGTTGTTCGATTATTATTCGCAACACTTGTTAATTTCAGTCGTATGCTCATTTCGCTTTTCGTCTTTATTCGCATCAATTGCTTATTTCAGTTGCGTGCTCATTTGGGCTGCGCCCAACGCTTTTATTTCGCCTTTCACTTTATCGTCAGCCTTATCCCCGCATACCCTGTGATCCCGACTACCGGCCCCCAGGCCATGGAAGCATCGAAATGGGTATGGTATGGTTTGAAATATTCCACGATGGGGTTATCCTGCCTCACATTCAGCAGATTTTCCCCACCGACGTAAATCTCAAAGTTCCTGAATTTTTTTGTTACCTGCGCAAGGAGGTTGAACCAGACCGGCGAGTTATCAGGCAACTGCAGCACTGCCGGCATTTTTTTCGTATCAGGGAGACGAGAAGGCCCGTTAAGCTGGCCTGTCAGGTCGAACTTCCACTTTTCAAAACGGGTTGCATATGAAAGCGTAAGCAAGGCCTTGTACTGGTTCACCAGGGCTTTCTTTACAAGCCTGCTGCCTTCGGTCACCTTTACATCATTATACCTGAAAGCAGCCAGCACCGTGAATTGCTTCAGCGGCTGGAAACTGAACTGGGCCTGAACTACATTGGCATATGACTGCCCATTGAGATTGTAAAAAAAGACTGCAGTGGGCAGGCTGTCCTGGTCAACCACGGTCTGTTTCACAAAACTGGTGCGGTAACCATCGACCGTAAATTCCGCCTTACGGCCGAAGAGGTTGAAATCCCAGGTAAGGCTAAGCCCGAAATTCCAGGCTTCCTCATTGGTAAGGCCGGGGGCAAAATACAGCACCCTCTGACTGATGAGCATGGGAGAATTTTCGGCCAGCAGGTTTGGCGAGCGGTATCCTTTCCCGACAGAACCGCGCAACGCAAGCCCTTTAGCCAGGGTCACCCTCATATGCAGCCTGGGTGTGAACAGGAATCCCCAGCGGTTGTTGTAATCACCTCTTGCCCCTGCGATCAGGGTGAACTTATCCTTCAGGTTGAATGTGTATTCAAAGAAACCTCCTGCCGCCCATTCCCTGCGATCCATCACATAGGTATACACCGAATCGTTCACCAGGGTGAATTTATCAGCATAGGTCGGGGCGACGGTATCAGGCAGGTACTGGTAACGGTAGGCCAGCCTGGTCTGTACGTAATTCTCGGAATAGTTGTCGGTGAAACCGCTAGCACCTGCAGAGATCTTATGCTTTTCACCATCGAACTGGGCAGTATAGATGAGGTTGGCATTGAAATTCTGCTCATGCCCATGGTAGAGATTGATCCCGTAAAAAGCATCCTGCTGATGATTGATAAAGGACAGGATGAGACCGAGGCTTGACTGGGCGGCTCCTTTGAAGAACACCCCGTTTTTCCAGAATGCCTCAAAACGGTTCGTCCTGATCCCTATCCCGTATTTCTTCGTATCGTTCGTGATACCCGTGGTGTCGGTATTCCAGGTACTTTTATCAAAATCCATCTGACCCCCGTTCCTGTCCTCATACAGGTATTTTACTCCCAGTCTTGATACCCATTTCCCGGGGTTGATAAAATCCCATCGGTTAAACAGGTTAATATTGGTAAGTTTCGGCAGGTCCATGAACCCATCGCCGTTCCGGTCGAATTTATACCTGAAATCATCGGCATGCACCAGCAGCGAAGTGCTCAGCTTATCAGTGATCTTTATGGCACTGCTGGCATTGGCTTCAAACCTCAGGTTGCTGTTTCCATATACATTCAGGTAAAGCTTCTCGGCGTTTTCGGGTTTCTTGTATTCCACATTGATCTGCCCGGTTATGGATTCATAACCCTGAACAACCGATGACGTGCCTTTGGCCACCTGGATAGACTCCATCCACGGCCCGGGAACATAATTGAGGCCATAGGGTGTTGCCAGGCCCCTGATCAGGGGAACATTTTCGGCCATGATCTGGCTATAGATCCCGCTGAGACCCAGCAGCTGTATCTGCCTTGCTCCTGAAACGGCATCGCTGTATGAAACATCCACCGAGGCATTGGTCTCAAAGCTTTCGGCAAGGTTGCAGCAGGCTGCCCTTTGCAGTTCACCAATATTAATAACCGTGGTAGCCTGGGTCTTCATTTTCGACACAAACGAATTATCCTGCCTTGCTTTTATTTCGACTTCCGACAGCTGGCGGTCGCCTGCCTGCATCTCTATATTCAGTTTTGCCTTGTCTTTCAGGACCTGTATAGTATCGCGCCGGTAGCCCAGCAGGCTTACCACGAGTTTTGAATTTCCTCCCGGGACCCTTGCCAGCCTGAATTTCCCGTTCTCATCGGTAACGGTTCCCGTTGTAGTTCCAGCCCAGTATACATTGACACCGGTAAGGGCGCCCTGCTTACCACCGCCTGACTTTTCATATACAAAGCCCGATACGTTCTGGGAAAAAGCAGTCCTGATAAAGAAAAACAGAAAAAGGAGTATCAGCGGTATTTTGTTCATTGAACTTTTGTTCATGATCTGATCGTTAATTATTTTTGGAATGACTGCGGATGATAAAGCGGGTATAACACACCGTCATGGCATATCAAGTCCCGGTCAGGGCAATTCAACGATCAGTGAACAAGATGGAAGAACCAGCCCCGGTTTAGCTTATGCAGCTTGCAGGGCAGGGAATTTTGGGCTGGTGAAAACTGATGACTCTCTGGCGGCCTGTCAAAGGCGGCCCTGTATCAGTAAAAAAAACGGGAATCTTCAGATCTTTGGTATTTTTCAAATCCAGGTCAGCAGGCCTGTCGAAGCAGACATCAGTGAATCCGGGGATGCACAATGCTTCAGCCTGGTCCCGGGTTGTCTGAAAAGAAGTCTTTAAATAAAGGTGGATGGTTTTGCAGCAATCCTGGGAATCAAGGTTTTCATCCACAGGCAGTGTGCCGGAAGCTGAAGGCATTTCCTGGCCTGAGCAGCAGCATCCGGCTGACTGCCCTGTAAGTTCAGGAAAGAGCTTAATACTGGTTTTATTACTTGATGAACAACGATGCTGCTTTGCGGAAATACCAAGCGTTCCGGCCAATAATGGAAGCAGGAGCAGCAGGGCAATCGTATTTTTTAACAGCGTTCTCATCCGAAGTGATAAAAAATTTATAAAGGAAAAGATATTGCAAAATTAATCAAATACATCGTTCGTTCGCATATAACGATTTGAATAATCACTATTTTTGAGAACACGTTATGGTTTCACCCTGATAAAATCCTTTATCATGAAGAGTTTAAAAATTGGGCTCGTTGCAGCGATATTGTTAAGCATGCTCTCCTGCCAGAGGACTGCTCCTGTTAATAAAATCGACATTTCCGGTCTCTGGAAATTTCATTCCGGGGATGATATTGCGTGGTCAGTTGCTTCATTTGATGATTCAAAATGGGAATCCATCAAACCGACCGACGTATGGGAGCACCAGGGTTATAAGAACCTTGACGGCTTTGCATGGTACCGATTCAAAGTCGTGATCCCTCATTCTATGATCGACAATGCTTTTATAAAAGACAGCCTTCAGATAAAACTCGGCAAGATCGATGATTATGACCAGGTTTTCCTGAACGGTGAACTGGTAGGCGAAAACGGTAAAACCATTGCAGGCAAGACCGAGCCCAGACCCGATTTTTTCAAGGGTCCAAGCCAGTGGTACACCCCCAGGAGGTACACCCTCGCTGCCAGTGATCCCCGTATACTTTGGGATAAGGAGAATGTTATTGCCGTAAGGGCATATGATTCGGGCGGGGCAGGCGGAATGTTTTCAAGCCCTTTCGAGATAAGCATGATCGATCTTTCCGATCATGTCATGTTTGACTTCAGCCAGAGTGGTTTTACCTTTTCGGGTGACACCATGATCAGCAAGCAATTCGAGGTTTATAACATCTCTTCCAGGGAAGAATTCCGCGGTAATCTTGCTGTCACGGCTAACCGATGCGACAACTTACTTGAACTTTTCAAACAGGAAACCGTGCTGAATCTGGCACCCGGCGTCCATACGAAGTATACAGTGAATATAAAAAAAGACAATGCTGTACCTGCATCAATAACTTTTATTTTCAAGGAGTATTCCTCCGGGAAGGAAATTAAGGCAGTGCTTGAGATGCCGTACATCCTCACTCCTACACCCGGCAAGGCCCCCAGGATCAATGGCGCCAGGGTTTTCGGGGTTCATCCCAGGTCTCCCTTCCTTTACACTATCGCTGCAACGGGAGAACCTCCTCTTACATACAGTGCCGAAGGGCTTCCCGAAGGCCTGCACCTGCATGCCGGCAATGGAATGATCACGGGGGAAATATCAAAAAAAGGAGAATACAAGGTTAAACTGAAAGTCACCAATGCTGCAGGATGCTCAGAACGTGATTTTACGATACAATGCGGGGATTTGATCTCCCTTACGCCACCCATGGGATGGAACAGCTGGAATGTATGGGGATTGAGTGTCAGTGATAAAAAAGTGAGGCTGGCAGGGGATGCTTTTGTTGCCAGCGGGTTGATAAATCACGGGTGGACTTATATCAATATTGATGACGGTTGGGAGGATACGCATGATAAGAGCGGGAACATACTTCCGAATTACAAGTTCCCTAACATGAAGGAGATGTGCAGTTACATCCATTCGCTGGGGCTTAAGGTAGGCATCTATTCATCGCCGGGGCCCAGGACTTGCGGAGGCTATGAAGGAAGTTACACCTTCGAGGAAAAGGATGCGCAACATTATGCCGAATGGGGTATCGATTACCTGAAATACGACTGGTGCTCGTACGGAGGGATAGCTCCTAATCCGACGGACCGGCAGTTAAAATTCCCCTACCAGGAGATGAAGAAGTACCTTAGGAAAGTTAACCGGGATATTCATTACAGCCTTTGCCAGTATGGAATGGGAGATGTGTGGAAGTGGGGGCATGAGGTGGATGGAAACTCCTGGAGGACGACGGGAGATATTGAAGACAGCTGGGAAAGCCTGTCGGGGATCGGCTTTTCACAGGATTCCTGCTCACTTTATTCTGCACCGGGAAGGTGGAACGATCCCGATATGCTTGTTGTCGGCTGGGTAGGCTGGGGCCCGAACCTCCATTACACCCGGCTTTCTCCAAATGAACAGTATACCCATATCAGTTTATGGTCACTACTGGCTGCCCCTCTGCTAATCGGTTGCGATCTCACCCAGCTTGATGCCTTTACACTGAACCTTCTTACCAATGACGAAGTGCTTGCCATAAACCAGGACCCCCTGGGAAAACAGGCAAGGCGGGCTTTGAAGACAGATGAATACCAGATCTGGGTGAGGGACCTTGAAGATGGATCAAAGGCAATCGGTCTTTTCAACCTCTCTGGGAATCCTCTTCCTGTGGATGTAAGACTGGAAGACCTCGGGATCAAAGGCAAATGGATGATGCGTGATGTATGGATCCAGAAAGACCTCGGAATGGTTCAGACTCATTTTTCGATGAAGGTTCTGCCTCATGGGGCCAGGCTTCTGGTATTTCGTAAGCCGTGAACCGCGAACCGTGAATCGTCTTACGGTTCACTGATCACGATTCACGAGTCACGGTTATTTCACCTGCTCTATCGCCCAGCTCAGTGCGGCTTTGATCATTTCGATGGGGGGTTGTTCAATAAATCCGTTATCCATTAATGAACGGGTGAGAGAGCGCGAATGTTCGATATCTTTTGAAGCTTTTTCGAAAGCTTCTTCACGGGTCATTGTAATACGTGCAACGCCGTCTGCAATAGCCTGCATAGCCACATCGGCGGCCTCATGAGGGAATACCCCGGCTTCTTCCATGTTCGGAACGATATCTTCAGTGCTTATTCCTCTCCTCTCGGCATAATCTGCAAGGGAATGTGCCGCCCTGATCGCCATATTGTCGGTTATTTTACGAGCCCTTACAAGCAAGGCACCCTTTAAAATACCCGGAAAACCTATGGAATTATTCACCTGGTTGGGAAAATCGCCTCGCCCTGTGGCCACGATAAATGCGCCTTCTTCCTTGGCCGCATAAGGATAGATCTCAGGAACGGGGTTCGCACAGCAGAACACCACCGACTTTGAAGCCATACTCTTTATCCATGGCCGCTTGATCACATCGGGTCCTGGTGTCGACAGGGAAATAAGCACATCGGCATTTTTCATGGCTTCTTCAATGGTTGGAATCTTCCCGGGGTTGGTCGACTGGCATAATTCCCACTTACGGTAAAAGCGTTTATCACATTCGCAATCCTTACGGTCGGCATGGAGTGCTCCTTTCGTATCGAACAAAATCATCTTTGCCGGATCGGCACCATCGGCGATCAATAAGCGTGCAATCGTTGTGTTTGAGGCTCCGGCTCCGTTAAGAACTATCCTCACATCTCCTATCTTTTTTCCTGCAAGTTTCAGAGAATTAATCACTCCGGCGAGGGTGACACAGGCTGTGCCCTGGGCATCATCATGCCAAACAGGGATCTCGCATTCTTCCCTCAAAACATCTAATACCCTATAGCAGTTTGGCTGGGAAATATCTTCAAGGTTTATTGCTCCGAAACTATGCTGCACCATTTTAACAAATTGGATAATCCTTTCGGGGTCATTTTTCCCGTTCTCATCCTTGCTGTCTATACAAAGTGCTACGCCATCAACACCACCCAGGTATTTCATCAGGAATGCCTTGCCTTCCATAACACCCAGACCTCCCGAGGGTGTGCAATCACCGTCGCCGAGAACTCTTGTGGAATCGCTCACCACAGCGACCAGGTTACCACGATTGGTCAGTTCAAAAGAACTGTCATTGCGGTCCCTTATATCGGTCGATACTTTGGAAACGCCTGGCGTATACCATACGTTGAACCAGTTAAAACCGGGCACCGGGGCTTTGGGAACTGTCTGAATCTTACCGGAATAAAATTTATGTGCACCTTCTGCCAGTCTTTTTAAAAACAGGGTCTTACCCTTAGCTATTTGTTCCTGTGTAAATTCGTCGGGAAATACTTCGTTCAGATTACCGAGGTTTAAACTGATCTCTTTCATAAAAATGTTTTTGTAAAAGTAAATAATTAATTGTGTAACTTTGGCGATTATTTAATTAAAATTTGTTATTATGTCTACAGGTAAAGTTAAATTCTTCAATGAAAGAAAAGGTTTCGGATTCATCGTTGATGACTCTAACCAACAGGAAATTTTTGTACACGTCAGCGGTCTGATCGACAAAATTAAACAGGATGATGTCGTTTCTTTTGATGTTACAGAAGATAAAAGAGGAAAAAAAGCAATCAATGTAAAAAGGGGATAATCCCGACTTACTTTGAATGCAAAAAAAAAGGCTGTCCTGCAGGACGGCCTTTTTTTATGTAAAAATTTTTCTTTTTATTTATTCAGCATGACAGGCATCACCAGCATGAGAATATCTTCTTCTTTATTCTCAACATTGGCAGGCAGAAGAAGCCCGGCCCTGTTCGGTCCCGACATTTCCATTCTTACTTCATCAGCATCAATATTGCCAAGCATTTCCATAAGGAACTTAGAATTGAAGCCAATCTCAAGATCTTCTCCATCGTATGAACAGGTGAGTCTTTCCTTCCCTTCATTTGAAAAGTCTACATCCTCGGCGGTCAGAAGCAATTCTTTACCTGTGATCTTAAACCTTACCTGGTGGGTCGACTGGTTTGCAAAAATAGATACACGCTTGATTGAATTCAGCAGCGACAGCCTGTCGACAACCATGTGGTTGGGATTTTCCTTTGGGATTACCGCTTCATAATTAGGGTATTTCCCATCGATAAGCCGGCAGATAAGGCTGATGTTGAGAAATGAGAAGAAAGCATTCGTACGGTTGTATTCCAGGTTTACCTCGGTATCCTGGGCTGCAAGTATATTCTTCAACAGGTTGAGTGGTTTTTTTGGAAGGATGAAGGCGGCTGAGCTTGCAGCTTTGGCATCCAGACGTGTATATCTCACCAGCTTATGGGCATCGGTGGCAACAAACGTGATGTCATCGGTGGAGAGCTGGCAAAACACGCCCGAAAGAACAAGCCTGAGTTCATCGTTACCAGTTGCAAAGATGGTCTTGGTAATGGCTTTGGATAAAATGCCGGATGGAAGAGTGATGGATGTAGGATCCTCCAGCGGTGGAGTCCGGGGGTATTCGTCGCTGCGGTGCCCGCTCATTTTATATTTACCTTCCCCGGCCGATATTTCGATCAGTAGGGTACCCAGGTCTATTGAAAAAGAAACAGGAATATCAGGCAGGGTTTTAAGAGTGTCAACCAGTATCTTGGCAGGAATAGCCACCGAGCCATCAGCTTCCGACTTATCAGGCTTTACCGTCACGCTCATGGTAGTTTCGAGGTCAGATGTAGTGATGGTAAGCAGATCTTCTTTAAGGTCAAATAAAAAATCATCAAGAATCGGCAAGGTGTTGTTGCTGTTTATCACGCCAATGATTGCCTGCAGGTTCTTTAACAGCAAGGAACTGGAAATGATGAATTTCATAGTATTTTATTTTTGGATGAATGTGGGTGTAAATATACGTTTTTTACTTTTTGGCGACAAGATGAACCATGTCAAAGTTTCACTTTTTATTCCCTCCCCTGAAATTGAATTTTTTCTCCTCCCCTTTCATCAGGCGCCTGATGTTTGTTCTGTGGGTGAACAGCACGAATACCGCAACAAAAACCGACAGAATGACCAGGCCAGGATGCCGTTCCCCAAAAAGAAACACGACTAAAAAAGGAAAGGCTGTCGCAGCAATACATGAAGAAAGGGAGACATAGCGGGAGACTGCCAGCACAATGATGAAAATACCAAGAACAATCAGCAAGGCCCATGGGAACAATGCAATACCTACGCCTGCCATGGTCCCGACTCCTTTCCCGCCCCTGAAGCCTGCGAATACAGGAAAAACGTGCCCGAGGCCGGCTGCAACAGCCGCTCCGATTTTGACATAGATGATCTGGTCGGGCGAAAGGCTGTAGTAAGGGAACACTATGGTTGTAAAAACAGCCAGCCAGCCTTTGAACACATCAAACATCATTACCGGGATGCCTGCCTTGTACCCAAGCACCCTGATTACATTCGTTGCCCCGGCATTCCCGCTCCCGTGCTGCCTTACATCAATACCGTAAAACACCTTGCCCACCCAAACGGCAGAAGGGATGGACCCGAGAAGATATGCTAGAAGGACCTGTACAATGACTGGGATCATGGGGGCAAAGTTAATTATTCGTCAGTTTTCTCAAATTTTTTCAGGAAATCTCTTTTTTTCCTTTCTGTGGATATGGTATAACTGAATCCTTTTGCTTTTTTACTTGCTTTGTTCTGCTCAGCTTTTGATTTTCTGGCATTGATAATCATATCGTTGTATGAAATGTCGGATGACAATGCCTGAAGGATGTTGTTCCTGTAATTGAAAAAATACCAGTCCTGGCCCGTCAGCTGGAGATAGATCGTAAAATCATCGCCATTCCTCTTTTTGGTAAATTCCATCATCCCGTTCACATACCGGTATACCTGACTCTTCCCGATTGTTGCAATTCCGATGGGACCCGAAGAAAGCCAGGATTTGGATGTACTGTCCCAGTGCAAATTGACATCCCCGAAAAAGATCGTTCTTTCAAGCTGCTCAGGAAACTTGCGCAATCGTCCGGTAAGGGAAAGCTCGTTCTTGAACCTTTCCATTTCCTTCGGTTCAAGGATAAGCTGAAGGGCTTCATTGAAAGGTGTCTTGTCTATTGTCAGCCCTGCCAGGTTGCTGCTTGTAAGTTGTGAGCTGATCTTCTGCATGGCATCATCCGAGAAAGGAAAATCCATTGAAAGAGCTATATGTGCATTCGTTGAATCATTGATCATGTAATGATCCATGGTACCGTATGCTTCAAGGTCAAGGGGGCCTCCGTTTACACCGAGAGACAGCCTGCCGTCGCCTCTCATCCTGCAGAGGGTCTGGTTAAGCGAAATAAAATTCCCCGGCAGGGAGAGGTCGGTGAGTTTGGCCGTATCGGCTATGCGGAATTCGGTGGTTGTAACATTATAAGTCAACATACCTGATGACACTGCCATGGCTGAATCACTGAAACTGTTCCTGCGGAGAAAGAAAGCAGGGTAAACTGCAGCTTCGGTAGTAGAGAACTCAAGGGCAAGGGCCATCTTCTCACCAAGCATATTGGCCGGCTGTGCATCGACCGGGATCATGATCTTCGAAGGATTGATATCGGCATTGAACTTTATCCATTCCGGTTTGAGTTTATGCAGGCATTCTGAGATCGGGCGGAAGCCTCCGTCAAAATTCAGTTCCTTCCTCGCCGCTTCGACCGTGACATCCCCCCTGAACTGGAACTCAGGACTGAGATTAAAGTAAGACGAGTCGGAAACAATGCCTTTAGCCACTGTCTGGCCACTGGAATCCACCCGTATGCTGTTGAATTCAATTTTCTCCCGTTTCCCTTCCCTGTCAACATAATCAAGCATCCCCCTGCCGGTATACATCTTCCTGGAGGCGACAGACACTTCCGACTGGTAAAACTGGTGGAATTTCGATTTGGTATTTGCAATGATGATTGCATGTTTCAGTGTCTGCATCTGGGCATCCCGGAAAATCCTGACACTGCCTGAATCGGGAAAAACAGCTGCATCGGCAACTTTGATGATCCTTACATCCTCGGCATTGATGACATTCGTCCTGAGGTTATACCTTGCCTTGGCTGCAAAAAATTTCAGAGAATCCTGCAGGGGGTGCACCGAGATGAACTCCGAACCCGTATATCCTATATTGATCAGTTGGGTAAGGCTCAGTGAATCAGGGATAGACTTCCGGCTTTGCTCATTGGCCAGGGAGATCTCCTCGTTATCTATCATCCAGTCGAAGCGGTCCATTGAACAAACATACTTGTTCAGAGGAAATTCAACCTTTGAGATACCTATATTCGAACGGAATTCACCCCTGCGTTTGTCGAAATCGAAATGTGTCTGGTAGTTCTTTGTCGAGATGGTAAGGTCGTTAAGGTCATATGATTTGATACGGAAATTCGCGATAAGGGCATCGAAAGTCCTGCGTTTGAACCTGAACCCCTTCGAGTCCATTTCGGCATCTTTGATTTTTATGGTGCCTTTACCGCTGAGGAGCGTGGGGGTAAGGGCCAGCGAGCCTCCGAAAGTCGACTGGTTATTATAAATATGCATTTCCTTCCTTATCGAGGCTACTACCATGGAATCTTTATATGGCAACCAGAACTGGTTAACCGAATCGGCCAATACAGCCGGGTATTCGACATCACCAACCTGCTCAGTCATCGCGAAATTCTTCGCGATCGTCCTCAGCGAGTCGGGCAGGAAGAGATAAGAAGATGAATGCGAGGTGGAGTTGAGAAACAGCAGTGTGCCGTCGCCTCTCAATCCCAGTTCACTGAGATCAATTTTTGAAATGAAGGTCCCTTTCCCTCCGTAAACAGGCAGGCCTGCAGCTTCGGTTGATTTTTCAAATCCAAGTGAATAGTCGGGACGCACTTTCAGCGGCTGGATTATTTTCGGAAATATACCTGCAGATGTAAGCGCCCCTCCGAAATTCAGGCTGTCGGTATGAACAACATCCATACTCTGGATGGTGAAGGGGTCCACCTCGAAGAAAAACTTATCCTTTGTATACACACCTCTCTGGATATTCTTCTTGTCATAATAAACCTGTGCGGTGTCCTTATTATGAAAGATCGGGTATTCTTTCAGGGCTTTCAGTCCCGCCTTATTATCCGGCTTGTCGATCTCAAGGTCCCCGGCCAGGTGCCTGAGTGAGGTCTTGACTTTAACAAGCGGGAACCTTCCTGCCTTCGGATCCCAGGTCTTGCTGAGAACGTAAAACACCATAGAATCCACGTTGGGCAGGTTAAGCTTGAATTTATTGTATTCGAAGGAACAGTCTTTCCCGTAGAAGTCAAAGAGCCCGGCTTCTATCTTGCCATGGAACAGTACGTCCATATCCTTGCGCACGAGCAACTCCTCTCCTTTTGGATAGATGGCTACATGCTGCGAATCACTGATAAATACACTTTTTACACCCTGAATTTTCAGATCGAAGTTATTCAGGTCAAGTATCGCATTACTTGAATTGGTCACATTGGAATTAAAAAAGATTTCGTCATAATCCTTCTTGCCATCCCTGGCCTTGACATAGTTGAACAGCTTATCCTTTACCAGGGCGACTTTATCCTCATAGTCATAAACCAGGAAACCGCGGTTAGCCAGGTTAAGCAGGTGCACTTCCACCTGTTCCCGGGGTTTAGACATGTAGCGGGTAAGATCATCGAGGCTGATTTTTTTTGATTTCGTTTTGTCGGTGAAACTCTTGATGACGTTCAGGATGTTTATCTCATCTATTCCCTGCAGCCTGTCGTAGCGGTCCCTTGAATAATAATTGGTGGATTCAAAAATGGCCCTGCTTTCTTTATTCGGGCCTTTCATCATTTCGAAGTTCAGCCTGGGCTGGTTGATGATCCACTTGAGCTGCTCACAGTATATTTCAATTTTATGCCAGGAATCGAACCAGGGCGTAATGGATTTCACTTGTTCATCCCTGGTGAAAGTGAGCTCCCTGCTGCCGTCAAGATATTTCATCTCCAGGCCGGGATGGAAAATGGAATCGGTTTCATGATAGATCGATATGGAGGCCGAGGCGGCGTTGATCCTGTCGGGATGGATCATAAAAACCGGCGCTTTGATCTGCATAAACTCCTCGTCCCCTTTTTTAACCACTATCCTTGCATCCCGTTTATGCTCCCCGGAGCCAAGAACCCTGGCCCCTTCCATGGCAAAGCCCCCCATGTAATCCAGGTTGTTGAACAGGTTCTTGATGCTGATCTCTTTATCGTAAGAATAAAAACGGGGATAGGAAGCCCTTTCTGTATCCACATCCACCAGCACTTTATCAATAAGCTTTCCCATGATGGGAGAGGAAAAGTATTTTTTATTATACAGGTGAACAGAATCTGCAGTAAGTTTTGAATACCTGACAAGTACCTGGTATTTGTCAAGATCGGCAAAAACCTTATCCTGGCTGATGCCCACCCTCTGCCAGTCGACCCTCCCTTCATGCCCCACCCACCTCTGTGAAAGAGGGAAATAGACCCCTCGCGTTCCATAAATCAGCATAGAATCCTTGTTGACATGACAGACCATGTCGGCTTTTGCGAATTCTATAACAGGAACCGAATCAAGCCTCATGGTATAATTTGCCGGGTTAATCCTCCATTGGGTTGATTGGGATTTGTATATCATGCCTTCAGCGAACAGGGTGGTAGTGATATCTATAAAATTGTTAAAGTTCCTGCTGTTTTTATCCGAGATCAGTTTTTTAAGTATAGAGGACCAGGAGGTGAACAGTGCTTCAGGCTGATGTGAATCAACAAAAACATTCAGTGCTTCAATGTAATTGAAGAAATCGGGGAAGACGCGGATCTTCTTTTTCAGCATCTCATTGCAGAGGAAATAGATAACTTTCTTTTTTGACGGGTCAAAGGTTTCCTGGTTCCATTTCCTGACAAAGCCGGTCATGACTGGCTGGACCAGTTTCTGGTCATTATCGGAAAGCCCGAACAACAAGCCGTTAAGCTCGCTAATAAACCTGGTAGAATCACCTGAAAACCGGGTAGTACGCTGGTTCTGAGCCTGCCCCCGGAGAACAGGAATGAGCAGGGCAGAACAGATAATCAAAACAAGGAAGGGTTTAAATTTCAGCATTTCTTAAACCTTACTGCCACCCAGTGATTCAGGGCTGCCCGGGAAACCAGTTCCAATCCGAGCTTCGTTGTTTTATCAGTTATTACTTCCAGGTCCTCTTCATAGAAACCACTTAGTATCAGCTCCCCTCCCTTTTCAAGAAAGTTATTGTATACAGGCATATCCCTTAACAATACATTCCTGTTGATATTGGCAAAGACAAAGCGGTATCTGCCTTCAGGGATACTCAGGGCATCACCCTGGAGAACGATCATATCGCCCACATTATTTCTGAGAGCATTTTCCTTTGCGTTAAGAAAGGACCATTCATCGTTATCTATGGCAACTACCGGTTTCGCACCCAGCTTTGCAGCAAGGATTCCAAGCACCCCTGTACCCGTTCCCATATCAAGCACAGCACAACCTTCGAAACTGATATTCAGCAAGGTCTCTATCATAAGCCGGGTTGTCTCGTGATGAGCTGTGCCGAATGACATTTTAGGTTCGATCACCAGTTCGGTCGCAGCACCAGGGTCAGGTTTGTGAAAAAGTGCACGGATGTAGCAACTGCCTATCCTCACCGGCTTGTATGATGATTCCCATTCCTCATTCCAGTTACGAGAAGCGATCTTTTCAACCTTATATGTAAACCCAAGGTCTGCCGCTTTCTTTTCAAGGAAATTGGCAACCTGCATAATATCGAAAGACTCCAGCTGTATATATGCTGAAAATGCCCCCCCGCTTTCCTCTGTGAAACTTTCAAATCCCAGTTCGCACATTTCTGCGGTAAGGATACCGGCAATTTCTCCCGAAACCCCGCTGATGCCTACCTCTATGTATTCCATCAGAGTGAATCAATGATCCCCATAAATTCCTCTTCCTTCAGCGAAGCCCCTCCAATCAATCCCCCGTCCACATCCGGATTGCTGAACAATTCGGCTGCATTTTTCGCATTACAGCTGCCTCCGTAAAGAATGGATATCTCCTCGGCTAGTTTCTTACTGTACTTTTTTGCTATCAGCCCACGGATGAACGCATGCATTTCCTGGGCCTGGGCAGGGGTTGCATTCACACCGGTCCCTATAGCCCATACGGGTTCATAGGCGATGACCACATTTGCCATCTGGTCTTTTTTAAGATGGAAAACAGATTCAGTAAGCTGTTTCTCAACCACCTTGAAATGCTTTTTTGCATTACGTTCGTCGAGAACCTCCCCGCAGCAGAAAACAGGGATGATATTATGCTTAAGGAGGGCGTTGAGTTTCAGGGCCAGGAACTCATTGCTTTCATTGAAGTACTTTCTCCTCTCAGAATGACCTATGATGCAGTATTCAACTTCCATGGATTCAAGCATGACAGGGCTTACTTCTCCGGTGAAAGCACCGCTGTCGTCGGGATAAACATTCTGTGCTCCGACCGAAAACTTAGCTTCGCAGGCTATATCCGTGGCAAGTTCAAGGTAAGGAAAGGGAGGGCAAAGAACCACCACTGTATTTTTCAGTTTACGGGTTTCCAGGGCATCTGCAACTTTAGCCACAAGTTCTTCCGCCTCCAGGAAGTTTTTGTTCATCTTCCAGTTCCCTGCAACAATTCTTTTTCTCATATGTTTTTTTTTAAGCCATGAGGCATAAGCCATAAGCCATGAGTGTAATTATTTAATTTCTGTTCATTTTCACCATTTATTCGCACCAATTGCTTATTTCATTTGCGTGCTCATTTCGCCTTCGGCGAACACTTTCCGATTCTTTTAAATTCGCTTCCCGCTACTATATTCTTACTCTTGGATCGATAGCGCCGTAAAGTATATCCGCCAGTATATTAATTAAAATCAGGATGACCGAAATGAATAAAACCGCTCCCATGATCACGGGGAAGTCGTATTTATCAAGTGCATTAACGATCACAAGCCCTATTCCTTTCCAATCAAAGATATATTCCACGAACACGGCTCCTGCAAGAAGTGATGCAAGCCAGCCGGTGGCAGCTGTAATTACAGGGTTCATGGCATTTTTCAGGGCATGTTTGAAGATGATCGTGCGGGGGCTGAGGCCTTTTGCCCTGGCTGTACGAATATAATCCTGGGAAAGCACTTCGAGAAGGGAATTGCGTGTAAGTTCCACGATGATGGCCAGGGGCCTGATGCCTAGAGTCAATGCCGGAAGTATAAGGTTTTTCAGGTCAAGATACTCCCCCCGACCCAGGTCATCAACCGAATACAGGCTTCCTGTCATGTTCAGATGGGTGATATGCGCCAGCACAAAAGCAAAGATCCAGGCATTGAGGATTGCTGCAAAAAATGAAGGAAGTGACATTCCCAGAACCGAGAACACAACTGAAATCCTGTCGATAAATGAATTCTTGTAAAGGGCGCAGAGTATCCCCAGCGCTATGCCGACGGCCAGGGCAAAAGCCATGGCCACGATGGCCAGGATGAAAGTATTTATAAAACTTTCAACAAGCAGCTCCGACACATTTCTCCGGGTTTGATAGCTCTGCCTCAGGCAGGGATACTTCAGGGCCAGCATCTTTTGATTAATTGCCAGTGCAAACACAGGAACACCATACTTGGCGGTATCATAATTAAAACTGTTACCAGGCCGTCCCGTCACATGGAACGAAAGCGGGCTCAGGTCGTTCAGGTAAGCCGCAAACTGAACATACAAGGGCTTATCAGTGCCGAGTTCCTTCTTCATGGCCGCCACTGAAGCGCTGTCGGCCCTTTGCCCCAGCATCATCCGCACCGGGTCACCCGGAAGGATATTGAAAAGGAAAAAGATAACCACGACCACCCCGAAAAGGACCAGGATGCCATAACCAAGCTTTTGAAAAATAAATTTTGTCATTTGAGATATTTCTCCGAGACCTCTTTCCAGTCAGGAAAATCCCTGAACGCCCATTTGTCGATCACCACGCCGTCTTTAAGCAATATCAGCCCGGGATTGGACCGGACCATAGTTTTCAGGATCACGTCATCGGCATTGAAAAAATCAAATGAAGTACCGTGGGCCATGCGGAATTTCCTGATCTCATCCGGCATTGAAGTGGTAATGCAGATAAAAGACCGGCCATTGGCCCGGGCTTTTTTATAGAATGGAAGTATGCGAAGGAAGGCATCCTGGTTTGTTTCTTTCAGGTTATAGGCTACCAGGATGAACTGGTAGTCGGGGTTTTGCATTACTGAAGCGGTTACATCATTCCCGTGCATATCTTCAACCAGCAGTGTAGCTGCTTTGCCTGCATTGGGATCCTCTACCCTCTGGCTGAAAAACACCCATTGCGACATCCAGAGGGTATCATTCCAGGGGTAATTCGAAGCCAGGTATTCTTTTTTCTCCCCGGTCTTTTTATTCCGGTAGGTCACAAAGAATTTCACAGGGAGGGATTCGGTCTTGTTCACCCTGTTTCCTTTTTGCCAGGCCATGAAATCTATGAGCGGAAGATGCCTTGCGCTGTATACCGACATCCAGGTAAATGCAGCCCCAAAAAGAAGCAGCACAACGATATCGAGGTTTAAACTGAGTGCCGAGCGGTATTTCTTCCTCCACATGAAAACCGGGACCACGAGAAACATAAGCACCAGGTTTTTCAGGAAGGTCTGCATATTGGTCAGCTTGACTGCGTCGCCGAAGCAGCCGCAATCAGGCACCAGGTTCCAGATGGCGTCGATAAAGGTGAGTACCGTGAAATAGGTCATCATCAGAAGCAGCAGCCAGGCCATTTTCTTTATCCACAGGTTCAGCAGCAGGCTCACCCCTACCAGGAATTCCAGGGTGCATAGCAGAATCGCAAGGAACAATGCAAACTGCCCCGCCCAGGGTATTCCGAACGCAACAAAATAATCCTCAATTCGGAAGACGGTCCCCATCGGATCAACTCCCTTGACAAAGCTGCTGAAGACAAAAACAAGTCCGACTAATATCCGGAAGATGGTTCTAAGAATTTTCATATTCCAGTCTGATCAGGGCGAATATTGCATAATTAATAATATCGTAATAATTGGCATCCAGTCCTTCAGAAATGAAGGTCTTCCCCTTGTTATCCTCGATCTGTTTGATCCGCAGGAGTTTCATCAGGATGATATCAGTAAGTGAACTTATCCTCATGTTTCTCCACGCCTCCCCGTAATCATGATTCTTGTTCAGCATTAGATCACGGGCCGAGTAAATATATTTATTGTAAAGCCTTTCACCTTCTTCCGGCCTGAGTTCCAGGTTATCTCCGGTCCCAAGTTCAAGCTGTATCAGGGCCATCACTGAATAATTGACTATGCCGATGTATTCAGGTTTAACTCCCTCTTCAACCTTTTGAGTGCCTTTATCGTCAATGCTCCTGATCCTCTGTGCCTTGATATAGATCTGGTCGGTGATGGAGGTAGTACGCAGGATTCTCCATGCCGTACCGTAATCCTTCATTTTAGCAAGAAAAATATCCCTGCAAAGGCTTATGCTGTGTTCGAATTCAGCTTCGGTGTTATGTTCTTTACTCATGTGTATGCTGATGAGATTCCCCCCGGCCCCGGCTGTTGCCCCGATTGATAATCAACCCCGGGTCCGGGCTTCAGGTTCAGGTGGCCTAAATTACAAAATATTTGGCAGAAGGAGTAGAAAACTGACACAGGGAATTATGAAAAAGAGTTAACACATGAAGGAATGAATACTCGAATACTCGTTTGGCGAAGCCGTAATGAGCACACAAATAAAATTAACAATTGGTGCGAATAATAACGAATGTTGAATTGCGAATTACTTATGGCTCATGACTTATGGCTCAAGGTTCACTACTTTTCCCATCATCGTTCCATCCGCAGTTTGTATCCTGATAAACAGCATCCCGGTATGACCGGGCCGGAGGCTGATCTGGGTTGAAGTACCCGGGAACCTGAATTCATTCACAATAACACCGTCATCAGTCAACATTGTAACGGAGAGTATGGGGCTCAGGCAACGGATATTAAGCAACCCGGCCGAAGGGTTCGGCCAAATCGCAACTCCCCTGCGTCCTGTTTGTTGGATTCCAAAACTCTTTCCCAGCTGTCTCACCGTAAATCCCGCAACCTGTCCGTCGGAGGAATGCAGCTCGAATGCATTAGTAAGTTCATAATCATTCGTATTAGGCTGGATCGCGGTAAATACCACATACCCGTCGCCTTTGCCGCTGAGGCGGTTGGCACTGAGGAAATCGGGCATATAACCCTGTATTGTCCAGTTGGTATCGCATTCGATAAACAGGCTGTCGCGGCTGCCGGCCAACGGCTTTAGTACCACCGAATCTATTGTGAGGTGAAACGTATGGATATCACTCCAGGCTCTTCTCCAAACACCAACATCTGTTGTTCCCACAAACACGTCATGATCGCCAATTACGATTGACGGCCCCCCGAAGAAATATGGGCCTTGAATATCCGAAAAACTGCTTCCGCTGTTCTTTGAATAATAAATACCGTTATTGCTCATGACGATCACGGTATCGCCCTTCACAGCAATACCACCGCATGCTCCAAACCAGGGATTCTCTATTTTCTCCCAGCTTGCACCGTGGGTGTAGGAACGGTAAAAACCGTCGTAAGTTCCTGCAAATATGCAGTTTGTCCCCCCTGCAATGGTGTTGATACAGGTGTTGGTGATCCCGTTGTTCATCGCCTGCCAGGGATGAGTGCCGGAAATACTTCTCCGTAAAATGCCATAATCGCAGGTTCCCACCCAGATATCAGTATCCGCTACGGTATTTAATACTGTAATGTCTGCGGATGAGAGTCCGTCGTTGAACGGGTAAAAGTGCATATCGCTCCTGCTTGCGCGGAAGACTCCCTGCCCGTTATTCCCTGTCCCTGCGAATACATAACCTTTCCCCACAGCCACAGCATTGACATACATGCAGCTAAGCCCCGCAGTATCACGCACCCAACTGCTCCCAAGATCGGTGGAATGATATACATGGTCCTCGGTCCCGGCATAATAGGTGGATCCTCCAAAAGCCAGGTCATGTAGCTCAAGTTTTACATGATTGTAGCGTTCAAGCCCGTTGCTGATATCGGTCCAGTGATCACCCTTATCGGTGGTATAAGAAAATGCGTTGGTATTTGTCCCGGAAATCATCCTCCCTCCATTAACCCTTAAAAAACAATTCGTGGCGATAAGGCCTGTACTGCGCCTGCTCCAGCTGTCTCCCCCGTTCGCCGAAGCATAGACGCCTCCAAAGACCCCCGCAAAGACCAGGTTCCCTGCGTAAACCAGTGAATGAACATTCCAGAAATCCAATCCGTTTACGATCTTCGTCCAATTGATGTTTCCTCCCAACGGCGATTTAAAGATCCCGTTCCAGGTTCCCGCGTAAATCGCCCCCCCGGCAACTATCATGGAGGTCGCATCTACCGATTCCCCCGACTGTATCAGCGTCCAGGTCGATCCGTTATCATCCGAAGCCCAAACTCCTGAGGAGCTGCCCGCATAGATGGATGTGCCGCTGAACGCAGTGGAGCTGAAGACATCCCCACTGAGGACCTGTGCCCAGCCGCCTCCCTGAGAACGGTAAAGTCCGACTGGAGTCGTCGCCCAGAAAGCGCCGGCCCCTACCGAAAGAGTATTGATGATAACCCCCTGCAAACCCACGTTAACCCAGTTAGAATCGCCTATACTGCTGCGGAAAACCCCGAGGGCACTGCCTCCGCCTATATAAATATCCGATCCACTGATAGCGATAGCGCCCCCGCTTGACGACGGGATCGGTATCGTTTGCCAGGTGATCCCGTAGTCGGCCGACCTGTACATCTGATTGTCCCCGCAACCGTAGATCATAGCACCTGCCGCCGCGAAACTGCGCACGCCCATTGCAACATTTACGCCGTAAGCGGTAGGAGTCCAGGTGTTTCCGTAGTCTTTCGTGTAAAAAGTTCCACTGTACATCGTCGCAGCGAACACGGTTGAGCCCAGCACTGCGAGGCTCATCACTTCACCTCCGGTGACCCCGGAAGTCTGCACCCATTGCCCGCTTAGCGTTCCACAGTACGCTACGACCAGGACCCCAATTAGAAATCGTTTCATACAAAGCACATTACGGCAATAAAGGTAAGAATTCTTCCGCCAAAAGTCAAGGACCTGCCCCCCCTGCCAATTGAACATGAAGCCGAGGGCCTGCATACTGCTCTTTGTGCCTGCAGTTTATGGTACCGTTTTACTACCTTTGTAAAAAAATCATTGTCCACTGTCAACTGCAACGGTAAATCACTGGACCTGTCGGTCCCGGCAGTCATGGGTATACTGAACATGACATCTGATTCATTTTTCGACGGGGGCAGATACCTTACTATTTCAAGCCAGGTGCAGAGGGCAGGACAAATGCTGGCCGAGGGAGCAGGGATCATTGACATAGGCGCTGTTTCAACCAGGCCGGGCGCCTCAGAAGTTTCCTGTGAAGAAGAACTTGACAGGCTGATTCCTTCGCTGAAAGCAATACGCAAAGACTTCCCTGCTGCAATACTCTCGGTTGACACTTTCAGACCTGCGGTGGCAAGGGCCGCGGTTGAAGAAGGTGCCGATATGATTAACGACATTTACGGGGGAAGGTTTGAAGCCGGCATGATGGAAACTGTGGCATACCTCAAGGTGCCCTACATCATCATGCATATGAAAGGCAGGCCGGGGAATATGCAGGAGAACCCGACCTATTCGGACATCATAGCCGAGATCACCTATTTTTTTGAGAAACAGCTTGCCGAAGCAAGGAACCATGGTATACGGGATATCATCATAGATCCCGGGTTCGGCTTCGGGAAAAGCATTGAACACAACTACCGTCTTCTTTCAGGGCTCGAATCCCTGCAATCATTGGAAGTGCCTATATTGGCTGGGCTTTCAAGAAAAACAATGATCCACAGGGTGCTGGGGACAGATCCCGCTCATGCGCTTAACGGGACCAGCGTTCTTCAAACAATTGCACTGATGAAAGGAGCCGGCATTCTCAGGTCTCATGACGTGAAAGAAGCCGTAGAAGCGGTTACACTGCTTGAAATCCTGAAAAAAAATTCACAAGAACAGTAAACATCATAAATAATGTTCCATTTATTATCAATCAGCGGATTGTTTAATTTCAGGATAGCCGATTTTATCGACATCATTCTTTTTGCCATTTTGCTTTACGAGGTCTACAACCTGGTGAAAGGGACAGCCGCTATCAGGATATTTGTCGGGATCATTGCCGTATACCTTGCCTGGAAAATCGTCAAGGCCTTCCAGATGCAGCTGCTGACCGAGATCCTGGGGCAGTTCATCAGTGTTGGGGTTATTGCCCTGATCGTCGTATTCCAGCCTGAGATCAGGCAATTCCTTCTTATGCTCGGGAATACACGTCTCATGCAAAACCGTAACCGAAGGTTCTTTTTCTGGAAGTTCAAGGTCCAGAACCCTTTTGTCTCCTGCATCGATGCAGTAGTCATGGCCTGCCAGAAAATGGCTGAAACAAAGACCGGCGCTCTTATAATCATTGCGCGTGAAAGCCAGCTGGGCTCCTTCGTTGAAACCGGCCAGGAAGTTGACGCGAGGGTGTCGGAACTCATGCTTGAGACCATCTTTTTCAAGAACAGCCCCCTTCACGACGGTGCTGTTGTCATAACAGGAGACTCTATCAGGGCAGCAAGATGCATACTCCCGGTTTCAAAGCTTAGCTCTATTCCGTCATGGTACGGGCTAAGGCACAGGGCGGCCATAGGCCTCACCGAAAAATCTGACGCCATTGCCATTGTAATTTCCGAAGAAAGGGGCACTATCTCTTACAGCATCGGAGGAAAAATGATGGAGAGGGTAAGTCCTGCGGAATTATCGGAATACCTTGAGACAACGTTTACCAGGTAAGGCCTATTTTTTCCTTTTACCCGCTTTTTTCACTGAATCTGCCCTCATGGCGCTATCGGCCTGTTTCTTCTTTTCAAATTCCTTCACCATCTGTTCCGGTGTTTTGCCGAGGTTATTCAAAGCCGACTGGGCATCATCCGCAAAATCGTGACGAGGGTACTTCTCAATGAAAAGTATGTATAACTCCTGGGCTTTATCAAGGTTCTTAAGAATATTCTCATAAATATAGGCAGAAAAGAAAAGGCACATAGCCGACTTCACATCGTTGGGGTAGGTCGCCCTGTAGAGATCGAACATCTCCAAGGCCTGTTTCCCGCTACCTGTGTTCATATAAAGACTGCCCGCCTTGAAGATATATTTCCGGGTCAGTGAATCAGTGGGGAAATTCTTAATGAAGGCTGTATACAAGGTAAGAAGACTGTCGGCTGCTTCTTTGTCGAGGGAAGTTGCTGAAGGCGAAAACAGCCGGTTTTCTATAGAATTGATTTTATCAGCTTCTTTATTCCTTGAAGGACCGCAGGATAGAAGTCCTGAGAGTAGCAGGAGCAGTACTAATATTTTTATTTTCATATTTGTTCTATTTCTTTCGTTTTTTGACTTGAGGGAAAATCATTTTATAGGAAGTATCAACGTTCCCTTTGCTGATATCATTCAATCTCCTGTTAAGGAGAACCCGTTTCAGGGAATTTATCCTGTCGACCATCAGTATACCTTCGATATGGTCGTACTCATGTTGTATGATCCTGGCCAGCATCCCGTCAAACTTCCTGTCCTGGAGCCGGAATTCTTCATCGTACCACCTGACCCCGATTACCGGTTTACGTGAAATATCTTCCCTCATGCCAGGAAAACTCAGACAGCCTTCGTTGAAGATCCACTCTTCTCCTTCTTCACTGTATATTTCGGCATTGATGAACAGCTGCTTAAAACCATCGGCTTCAGGATGATCTTTTGCAAAGGCGGATGCATCCACCACGAACAGGCGCACCGACCGGTTCACCTGGGGAGCTGCCAAACCAACGCCGTCAGCCTCATACATGGTTTCCCATAGGTCTGTGATGAACTGTTTAAGGTCAGGATAAGAACTGTCAATTTCCTGGGCTTTCTTTTTCAAAACCGGGTGGCCGTATGCTACAACAGGTAAAATCATGCTTCTCTATGTTCTTTTCTTATCCTTTCCGATTCCATGAACGACTGCAGGATGAGGTTTGCGCTTACAGCATCTACGAGGCTTTTATCCCTGCGTGCCATTTTCTTAATGCCCGATTCCAATATTGCCCTGCTTGCGATCACTGATGTAAACCTTTCATCCACCCTTGCGACCCTGATGCCGGGGAAAGCATGGGTAAGCTGTTTCAGGAATGGCTCAATAAAACGTTCCGATTCCGACGGAGTATTATCCATCTGTTTGGGTTCTCCGACCACGAAACACTCAACAGGATTACCCGATACATAAGTCCTCAGAAATTGCAGTAATTCGCCACTCGGCACAGTCTTCAATGAGGTAGCAATCATTTTGAGCTCATCTGTAACTGCCAGCCCGCATCGCTTCCTCCCATAATCTATTGCAAGAATCCTTCCCATAATTCGTGTTACAAAGTTACGATTTTTTTAAAAACCCTTGGATCATTGAATGAAAGCTTATGACAGATATAATTTCCTATCCTGTGATTATGATGTAAGAATTTGTACATGGTACATGGTGCATTGTACATCCAACATGGTATATTTTCTTACCTTTGTGCCATAATATCACCTTTACATGTCAGATCAGCTGCGGCCAATCATTGAATCGGCATGGGAGAAAAGGGAACTCCTGGGCAAAGCCGAAACACAGAAAGCAATACGGGAAGTGATCCGTCTTCTTGACAAAGGGGAGCTGCGAATTGCTGCGCCCGTCATTGAAGGATGGATTATCAACGAATGGGTAAAAAAGGCCGTCATCCTTTATTTCCCAATCCAGAAGATGACGGTGACTGAAGCCGGGCCTCTTGAATTCCACGACAAGATCCCCCTGAAAAAAGGTTATAAAGCCCTTGACGTAAGGGTGGTTCCCCATGCTGTGGCCCGCTACGGTTCATTTATTGCCAAAGGGGTGATCCTGATGCCGTCGTACGTTAACATCGGCGCCTATATTGACCATGGAACCATGGTTGACACCTGGGCGACGGTGGGTTCCTGTGCGCAGGTAGGCAAGAACGTACACCTGAGTGGCGGTGTCGGACTGGGAGGCGTTCTCGAACCTGTGCAGGCAGCGCCCGTGATCATTGAGGACGGCTGTTTCCTTGGATCGAGATCCATCGTGGTGGAAGGTGTAAGGGTATGCGAGGAGGCCGTGCTGGGGGCCAATGTAGTGCTTACGGCATCAACCCGCATCATTGATGTTTCACAAAGCAAACCAAAAGAATATAAAGGTATAATCCCTGCCCGTTCCGTCGTCATTCCCGGGAGTTTCGAAAAACAATTCCCGGCAGGCAGATACCAGGTAAGTTGTGCACTCATCATAGGCAAACGCAAGGCTTCCACCGACCTGAAAACTTCCTTAAATCAAGCCCTAAGAGACTATAATGTCAGCGCATAAAATGAATGTACAATGTACCATGTACCATGTACAAATTAAAGATTTAGCCCAGTCACTTGAAAAGGATACTGATAATCCAGACAGCTTCGATCGGTGATGTGATACTCGCAACGCCGGTGATTGAAGGATTGCGACACGCGTACTCATCCGCAGTAATTGATATCCTTATTAAAAAGGGCATGGAGGGATTATTTGCGGGGCATCCCTTCCTGAATCGTGTGATCATCTGGGATAAAACAAACAAATACAGGGATTTTCTCAGAATTTTAAACGAGGTGAGGAAACAGAAATACGACCTTGTTGTCAATATTCAGAGGTTCTTTTCAACCGGTATGCTGACGGCTTTTTCCGGAGCTTCTGCCAGTGTGGGTTTCAGCAAGAATCCTCTCTCATTCCTGTTTACAAAAAGCATACCTCATAAGATCGGCAAAGGGATACATGAAGTTGAGAGGAACATGTCGCTTATAAATGAATTGATTGCTGCTGCAGATTTTTCAAAAGAACAGGGAAACAGGCCCAGGCTTTACCCCTCCGGCGCAGACAAGGCAAGGGTTCTGCAGTTCAAAGCCTCACCCTATATCACTATTTCCCCTGCCTCACTATGGTTTACCAAACAATACCCCGTAAACAAATGGGTGGAACTTATCCAAAGCCTTCCTGCTGAATTTAAAATTTACCTGCTGGGGTCAAAATCAGATGCCGGGCTTTGCGAAGAGATAAAATCCTTGTCAAAAAACGAGAGTCTTTCAATCCTTGCAGGAAGCCTGAACCTTCTTGAATCAGCTGCACTCATGCAGGACGCATCTATGAATTATACCAACGACTCAGCTCCCATGCACCTGGCTTCCTCGGTTAATGCGCCCACAGCCGTTGTATATTGCAGCACTGTGCCTGAATTCGGATTCGGGCCTCTCTCCGAAAAACACTGGATCATTCAAACGACCAAAGACCTGAAATGCCGTCCCTGCGGCCTTCACGGGCAAAGGTCATGCCCGCTGCAGCACTTTGAATGCGCTGCAACCATAAGGCCTGATCTATTTCCCCGGCTTCCCTTTCCATTTCAAAAATTCTAGGTATTTTTGCAGCCTTATTTGCGGTTAAGGTGATCAGTACAGCGCTCAAAAAAGAAATATCCTCCTGCCTCGATACCTTGAACTCGGGTGGTACGATATTATACCCTACCGATACGATATGGGGGTTAGGGTGTGATGCAACCCTTCCCGAGTCGGTGAGCAGGATATACAAGATCAAGAAACGGATGGGCAGCAAAAGCCAGATCGTTCTTCTTGACAGCCAGGATAAACTGGAACTGTATGTTGACAACATTCCGCCAATCACCTGGGACCTTTTAAAAAACGTTGACAGTCCTCTCACCATCATTTACCCCAAAGGCAAGAACCTTGCATATAACATCCTGGGTGAAGATGGTTCAATCGCCATCCGCATTGTCAACCATGAATTCTGCAGGGAATTGCTCAGGGAATTCGGAAAACCCCTTGTATCAACCTCCGCCAATCCTTCAGGAGGGGGTAATCCGCATTCATTTAATGATATCAACCCTGAAATAACTGAGCAGGTTGATTACATAGTCGGTTTGTACCATGACGCGATTTCCCTTGCTAAAGCTTCCCGTATCATCAAGCTATACGAAAACGGGGAATTCAGCGTTATCAGACCATAATTTTCAAAATTTCATGAGATTCCCTTCGACCATTGTTATTCTTTTTTGTCTGCTGATGGCCTTCTCAGGTTATTCCCTGCCCGACACCCACAAAAAATACTCTGTTACGGGAAAGGTGACAGCCAAAAACGACGGTGAATCACTGGTTGGGTCTACCGTGTTCATACTGGAACTCAAGACAGGCACAACCACCGATCAGTATGGCAGGTTTTCGCTTACCATGGTCCCGGGGCAATACACATTATCGTTTACTTTCATCGGTTACACAGCGGTAACAAGGGTTGTCAACCTTGACAAGGATATCAATCTGAAAGTGGAACTTGAGACGGAGCAGAAAGAATTGCAGGAAGTGGTGGTTAAAAGCGAAAGGACTGACCAGAACGTAGCCAAACCCGAGATGAGCGTGTTCAAAATGGACATCAAAACTATCCAGAAGATCCCGATGCTGATGGGCGAGGTCGACGTGATCAAGGCGATACAGCTGCTTCCGGGGGTTCAGAGTGTAAGCGAAGGATCGAGCGGATACAGCGTGCGAGGAGGAGCTCCCGACCAGAACCTAATTTTACTTGATGACGCTACCGTATACAATGCCTCCCATCTCATGGGATTTTTCTCTGTATTTAATAACGATGCTGTCAAGGACGTAAAATTATATAAAGGGGATATCCCTGCCAATTACGGGGGCAAGCTTTCATCGGTACTGGATGTGAGGATGGACGAAGGCAATTCCAAGAAGTTCGAAGTGAACGGAGGCATAGGGATCATCGCCAGCAGGATCACTATTGAGGGCCCGATCCAAAAAGACCGTTGCTCATTTATTGTTTCAGGAAGGCGCACCTATGCAGATCTTTTTCTGCCGCTTTCTTCAAACAAGGCTCTTCAGAACAACAAGCTGTATTTTTACGACATCAATGCCAAGATCAACTATGTGATCAACGACAATAATACAGTCTTTTTATCGGGCTATTTCGGCAGGGACGTATTCAGCAATCAGTTCGCGAAGATGAACTGGGGAAACGGCACAGGGACCTTCCGGTGGAACCATGTATTCTCTAAGAAACTGTTCTTCAACCTGACCACTGTTTACAGCGACTACCGGTACATTCTCGGAACGCCTGACGGAAATACGAATTCATTCCAATGGAACGCCAGCCTCAAGGATATTGGGACGAAAGGCGATTTCTCATGGTACCTTAATCCCGGCAATACCTTGCACCTTGGCGCCGCTATTACTTATCATATGATCAACCCCGGAACTGCAAACGGCACAGGCAGTGAAACAGTATTCAAATCGATACAGGTACCTAAGAACTACAGCCTGGAATCAGGTATTTATGCCAGTAACGAGCAGAAGATAGGGCATCATTTTACAGCAACCTACGGCCTGAGGCTCTCACTTTTTCAGAATATAGGACCCGGCACCGTTTACCATTATACTTCCGACCATGTGGTTATAGATTCCTCGGTATACAAATCAGGAATCATTTACAACACCTATGGAGGGATTGAACCAAGGATAGGCCTGATGTACCAGTTCAATGAAAAATCATCGGTCAAGGCAAGCTATGCCCGCACTTACCAGTACCTCCAGCTTGCCCAGAATTCATCGGCAGGAACTCCTCTTGACATCTGGTTCCCTGCCAGCCCCAACATCAAGCCACAGATCGGCGACCAGGTTGCAGTGGGTTATTTCAGGAACTTCAGGCATAACACCATTGAAACCTCGGTTGAAGCCTATTACAAATGGATGCAGAACGTCATCGATTTCAAGAATTTTGCGCAGCTTTTGCTGGTCGATACCCTGGAAGGCCAGGTAAGAACCGGAAGAGGATATTCATATGGGGTTGAATTCCTTGTAAGGCTTAATGAAAAGTTCGTTAGCGGATGGGTCAGCTACACTTATTCCAGGTCTTTCCGTTTGATCCCTGAAATAACCGCCAACCCCTATCCTGCCCCTTACGACAAGCCCAACAATATCAGCGTGGTTATCAATGTTCAGGTTGCCAAACGATGGAATATATCGGCCAACTGGGTCTATGCAACAGGGGCTCCTGTAACATTCCCAACGGGAAGGGCAACCATAGCAGGGAAGGTGATTCCAATCTATTCCGAAAGAAATGCTTACCGTTACCAGGATTACCACCGGCTCGACCTGGCCGTGACATTCTCTTCAAAGGAAAAACCCAACAGGAAGTTTGCATGGGACCTGAACTTCTCGGTCTATAATGCCTATGCCCGGCATAATACCTGGTCGGTGAACTTTGTGCAGGATAACATTGACCCCAACACAACTTACGCCGAAAAGGTTTATCTCTTCGGCATCATTCCATCGGTAACATTTAATTTCCATTTCAACCATGAATAAACTCCTCCTCAGCCTGCTGATCCTCCTGCTTGCCGCAGGGTGCACCGAGAGGATCAATGTGAACCTCGACAGTTCCTATGTAAGGCTTGTGGTTGACGGCGGGATCACTAACGACAGCATGCAGAGGTCGGTCAGCCTCAGCAAATCGGCAAGTTATTTTTATAACCAACCGCCTCCGATGGTAAGCAATGCCATTGTTATCCTGAGCGATGGTTCTTTCCCCGATACACTTAAGGAACAGCTTCCCGGCCATCCCGGAGTTTACAGCCTTGATCCCGCTTTCAGGGGGATAATAGGAAAAACATACAGCCTCAGCATAAAACTTCCTGAAGTTATCGGAAACAGTTCAGAATACTTTTCCACCTGCAAGATCATGAAGGTTGCAAGGCTGGACTCAATTCAGACCGAATTCGATCCCAATATGGGTAAAAGCGGAAGATGGCTTATTAAGATCTTTGCCCAGGAACCCGGGGACGAGTTCAATTATTACCTGCTGAGGTATTACCGTAACGGTATACTGATGTCGGACTCGATACAGAAATGGGGTACTTCGGATGACAAGTTTTTCAACGGAAGCTATATCAGGGGCCTTACTGCATTTCGTATCAATAATGCAAATTACTGGGAAACCCTGCATCCTGGTGACACCGTGAAGGTGCAGATGAGCGGCATCACAAAGGAATACTACGATTTCATCAGGCAGGTTCAGCAAGCCGGTTACCAGATCCCCTTCTTCTCAGGCCCTCCTGCAAATGTTGAAGGAAACCTCAACAATGGGGCAGTGGGCTTCTTCTTCGCCTATTCCGATTCGTTCGCAACCCAGATCATTCCAAAATAAGACACTATGAAACAATCTTTTTACCTTCTGCTGCTTGCCGCAGGAATGATACTTGCTGCAGGAAATTCTGCATATGCGCAGGATAAACCATCCATATTAAAAATAACCGGTTCATGGGTCGGCGGTCTGAGAATCCAGGGCATTACCCTGACCCTGGTCATGAACGTTAAAACAAACGGTAAAGACAGCCTTACAGTTACCTTCGACAGTCCCGACCAGGGAGCGCACGGGATCCCCACAAGCAGTGTCACTGTCACTGCTGATTCGATGATCGTTGGCCTTAAATCGATCATGGGTCGCTACCTGGGCAAATTCACCCGGGACTATTCCTCATTGGAAGGCCGCTGGAAACAAGGCGGACTTGACCTGCCCCTCGAGTTGGAGCACAGGAAGGAGGTATCCAAGAGGACACGCCCACAGGAACCCATCCCTCCTTTTCCTTATATCACCGAGGATGTCAGTATCCCTAATGGCAAAGCCGGGATCACACTGGCAGGAACCCTCACCATCCCCGGCGAAGGCAATGGCTACCCGGCAGTCGTGCTGATCACAGGCTCAGGGCCGCAAAACAGGGACGAAGAACTTATGGGGCACAAACCCTTCCTGCTGCTGGCTGACTACCTGACAAGGCATGGCATTGCAGTGCTGCGTGTCGACGACAGGGGTGTTGGTAAGTCGGGCGGTAAATTTGCCACGGCAACCACTTTTGATTTTGCAACAGATGCCGAAGCTGCACTGGATTACCTGAAGGCAAGGCTGGAAATTGACACTGCGAAACTCGGGCTCATCGGCCACAGTGAAGGCGGCATCATTGCTCCCATCATTGCTTCAAGGAGAAAGGATGTTGATTTTATCGTGCTGATGGCCGGCACCGGCATAACCGGGGAAAAGATCCTGATGACCCAGAGTGCCGAGATTCAGAGAGCCGACAGTACAAAGGAGGCAGATATCCGGCAGGGAGAAAAGATGAACCAGAAGGTGTATGATATCCTGAAAAAATATCCCGATAATGATAAAGCCACGGATCTCATCCGGAAGCTTTTCCAGAAAGAAAATGATGCCGAGAAGCAAAAGGGAAGCGCCGACACTATGTCGGCCGCCTCTATTGAGAACAGCATTAAAACAGTCACTTCTCCCTGGTTCAGGACTTTCCTGACCCTGGATCCGCAGGACTACCTGAGAAAAGTTCATTGTTATCTTCTTGCCATCAATGGAGACAAGGACCTGCAGGTGGATTCAAAGATAAACCTGCCTGCGATTGAAAAGGCATTGATCTTCGGGGGCAATTCCAAATATACCATTGAGGAAATCCCAGGAGCCAACCATTTATTCCAGACATCAAAAACCGGCTCGCCTTCAGAGTACGGAACAATAGAAGAAACGATCCAGCCTATGGTTCTTGAGCTGATCTCTTCATGGATCTTAAAAACAGTAAAATAAGACGGATTATTCTGTTTGCTCAAGTATTCGTATTTTCGTGTTGTTATTAACCTGAATGTTGATCGTCATGGATTCATCGCTATTTGCAATCTCCCCTGTAGACGGAAGGTACAGGAAAGCTACTGAAAAACTCGCCGTGTATTTTTCGGAAGCTGCCATCATTCAATACCGCGTCGTTGTGGAAGTTGAGTATTTCATTGCCCTCTGCAAGATCCCCCTTCCCCAGCTAAAGGAACTTGATAAGAAATTCTTCCCGAAACTGCGCCGCATATGCAGCCACTTCAGCGAAGCCGACGTGGTCAGGGTGAAGGAAATCGAAAAGGAAACAAATCACGATGTCAAGGCCGTTGAATATTTCCTGAAAGAGAAATTCCTTAAGCTCGGTCTGTCGGAATATTCTGAATTTGTCCATTTCGGCCTGACCTCACAGGATGTGAACAACACTGCTTTTCCGATGGCTACCAGGGATGCGTTCGTTGATGTGTACCTTCCGCTGCTTGAAGAAATCTTTAATGGCCTTTATGCACGTTCCCAGGAATGGAAAAATGTTCCGATGATGGCCCATACACACGGTCAGCCTGCGTCACCTACCACTGTCGGCAAGGAGTTATTTGTGTTCGCCGAAAGGCTCGGAGCACAGATCGGCCTGCTGAATTCACTGCGTTTTGAAGGCAAGTTCGGAGGAGCAACAGGTAATTTCAACGCCCATAAAGCAGCTTATCCCGGCATTGCCTGGGACGGCTTTGCCAATATCTTCCTTGAGAAGACCTTTGGATTGAGACGGCAGCAAACAACAACACAGATCGAGCATTATGACGGGCTTGCGGCCCTTTTCGACAACCTGAAAAGGATCAACACCATACTTATCGACCTCGACCGCGATATCTGGACCTACATATCAATGGAATACTTCAGGCAGAAGGTCAGAAAAGGCGAAACAGGCTCATCCACCATGCCGCATAAAGTGAATCCCATCGATTTTGAGAACTCCGAGGGGAACCTGGGCATTGCCAATGCCCTGTTCGAACACCTTTCGGCCAAGCTGCCTGTAAGCCGCCTGCAGCGCGACCTCACAGATTCCACGGTGATAAGGAACATAGGTATGCCCTTTGCCCATTCGGTGATAGGCTTCAAATCCCTTCTGAAAGGCATGGAGAAACTGATCCTTAACGAGGAAAAACTGCGCAAGGACCTTGACAACAACTGGGCCGTGGTCTCCGAAGCCATCCAGACCATACTCAGGCGCGAAAAATATGCTAATCCGTATGAAGCGCTCAAGGAACTGACCCGGGGCAACCGCCATGTCACGAAAGCTTTGCTTCACGAGTTCATCGACAGCCTTAAGGTTTCTAAAAAAATCAAGACCGAGCTTAAAAAGATAAGTCCGGAAAACTATACAGGTATTATCTCCTTCTGAAATGAAAGTCTGCGGTTTTACCTTTGTCAGGAACGCGGTAAAATTCGATTACCCCGTTGCTGAAGCCATACGCTCAGTTCTGCCGCTTTGCGATGAATTTGTTGTGGCTGCAGGAAATTCCGAGGACAACACCCGCGATCTGATAGCTTCAATCGATCCTGCCAGGATCCGTATCATTGATACCGTATGGGATGATGATCTAAGGGAAGGCGGTAAGGTCCTGGCTGACGAGACCGATAAAGCTCTCGATGCCGTTCCGGATGACTGTGACTGGGCTTTTTATATCCAGGCTGATGAGGTTGTCCCCGAAGCCTGTCATTCTGCCATTAAGGCGGGAATGAAAGACTTCAAGGATGATCATGAAGTGGAAGGACTTCTCTTCAATTATCTTCATTTTTTCGGTTCATATGACTATGTAGCAAGTTCGCGCGACTGGTACCGGCGAGAAGTGAGGATCATAAGGAAACAGGCCGGGATTAGGTCTTACAGGGATGCCCAGGGATTCAGAAAAAACGGCCGGAAACTGCATGTAAAACAGCTTGACGCCAGCATCTTTCACTACGGATGGGTTAAATCACCCGGCTCCCAGCAGGCCAGGCTGGAATCTTTTCACAAGCACTGGCATGACGACAACTGGCTTAAGGACCATGTTCCTCCTGCCATTGAGTTCGATTACAGCAATATCAGCGGTTTAAAACCATTTAAAGGAACCCATCCCGCTGTAATGAAAGAAAGGATATACATGAAAAACTGGGATTTCCACCCCGATCCCGGGAAAAACACCCTTAATCTTACAGAAAAAACGCTCATGGGTATTGAGGATCTTGTTGGTTGGCGCATAGGCGAATATAAAAACTACACCCTTATCTGAACGTATTGAGAAGTGCAATTTTTCAATACCTTCCGTGCCGGATATCACAGGTTTACCGTCAGACTTTGCATTAATAGAGGGATCGTTGTATATTTGCACAAAATGCAGCACTATGGACCTTACTAAAATTGTTTCTATCTCGGGTAAAGCCGGTTTATTTAAAGTAGTTTCCCAGGGTAAAAACGCGGTGATCGTTGAATCCATTGCCGACCAGAAACGTTTCCCCGCTTTCGGGCATGAAAAAATGAGCTCCCTGGAAGAGATCAGCGTATTCACTACCGGCGAGGACCGCCCGCTGAAAGATGTCTTCAAGGCCTTTCATGAAAAGTTCGAGGGAAAAGAAACCCCGGATCCCAAATCCGAAAATAATGCACTGCTGAAGTTCTTTGCCGACATGGTTCCCGATTTCGATAAGGAAAGGGTTTACGTTTCAGACATCCGCAAAATGATGAGCTGGTATAATCTCCTGCTGTCAAACAACCTCCTTGACTTCACTGAAGAGCCGGTAGAAAAGACCGAAACCCCCGAAGTGAAAGATGTGGCAACTGAAATACCGGCAGCTGATGAGAACAAACCGGCTGATGAAGATGTTACAGAATCAAAACCTGAAAAAAAGGCAGCCAGGACAAAGAATCCAGAATAATTTGTAATATTGAATGTTGTAAAAATTCACCCGCTATGAAAAACATTCTGAAAATTGTATTGTTGATAATCTCCGTGATGGCCATAAGCTTTTCGGCATCGGCCGGGAAGAAAGTTGTCAAGTTCACTGTTTCCGAGCCGGATGCCAAAATCTTTGTCGATGGTAAAATGATGGGGTCCGGTCAGCTTGAGATCCTCATCCCTCCTTATGCCTGCGTAAATGTAAAAATTGAAAAAATGGGGTATCTCATCGGCCTCATTGAATTCTGTAACAAGCCCGGCATCACACCCCCGCCAAAGACCTACTTCTACCAGATGGAAAAGGACGATGCCTATGATGCAACTGAGGCTACTGATGTGGCCAATGTCGACATCGAAATAAAAACCACAAAAAAGGAAGATGATGCATGGAAACTCCTGAGCCAGATCATCACCACATATTTCGACGTACTCGAAGTTACAGATAAAAACACCGGTTACCTTCGCACCGCATGGGTTGTTCAGACCTTCAAGCAGAAAACCATCCGCACGAGGCTCATCGTGAAGCTGGCCTCAACCGATCCCCTGGCCTATAAGATCAAACTGGTCAGCGAAGTTGCCGGCGCAAGCCAGGTCAGCGTGAAAAGCGACGAACTCTTCAAGGAATGGGACCGCATCCTTCGAAGATACAAGGAGATCATTCGTGAAGCACAGACCAGGCTCGGCAGCTAAACCGTTCACTTCCCCTGCTGATGAAGAAATTCGCTCAAGATTTTAAAGTTACAGGCAACACCCGGCTTAACAACAGACATTTTATTTTAGAACTACAGGCACCAGTGCCTCTGCCCGAAATACTTCCAGGGCAGTTCGTCCAGGTGCTTGTGCATAACTCCCCTTCCACTTTCCTCAGGAGACCCTTTTCTATACATTTTGTGGATTATGCTAAGAACACCTTAAGCCTGCTTGTACAGGTCAAAGGGGAAGGCAGCCGTCATATGGGCATGCTGAATCCCGGCGACAAGCTTAACCTGGTATATCCCCTCGGCAATTCTTTTTCCTTGCCTTCAGAAGGCAAACTGCTGCTGGTGGGAGGAGGAGCAGGAGTTGCCCCGCTGATGTTCATGGGCGATGTTCTGAATAAAAAAGGCATAAGACCTGATTTTCTTTTAGGGTTCAGGTCTGCGGATGAAGTATCCCAGGTCGATGAATATTCCCGTTATGGCAAGGTTTACCTGAGCACTGATGATGGAAGCATGGGAGAAAAAGGCTTTGTAACCCAGAATCCTGTGATCAGCCAGTCTCCCCTGCCCTACGACAGGATATTCTGCTGCGGCCCGGACGCGATGATGCATGCGGTTGCAAAGCTTGCAGCAGGCCAGGAGGTCGCCTGCGAGGTCTCCCTCGAAAATTACATGGCCTGCGGTTACGGGGTTTGTTTGTGCTGCATAACACCTACCGATAAAGGGAATGAGAGAGTTTGCATTGAAGGACCGGTGTTTGAGACAGGGAGACTGAATTGGTAAGAAATGAATACTCGAATAATCGAATACTCGAATTTTGAATTTCGAATATTGAACAAAGAATCTCGAATGTTGAATTTAAATTTCGCTTTTCGCTTTTCGCCTTTCGCCTTTATTCGCACCAATTGCTTATTTCATTTGCGTGCTCATTTGGGCTTCGCCCAACGCTTTTCGCTATTTAAATTAATATGGCTGACCTAAGAATAAACATCGCAGGAATTCACTTCAAAAACCCGGTGACGACTGCGTCGGGCTGCTTCGGCTATGGTGAGGAATTTAAAGACTTTTATGACCTTGGGTTGCTTGGCGGGATCTTCGTAAAAGCCGTGACAGGTTCTAACCGCGATGGTAATAAATACCCCCGCATGGCTGAAACCGCTTCAGGCATGCTTAATTCGGTGGGACTGCAAAACAAGGGAGTAGACCACTTCTGCAGTTCCATTTATCCCAGGCTCAGGGACTTCAATACCCAGATCATAGTAAATGTTTCAGGGTCGACTATTGAAGAATACGTTAAAGTCGCGGAAAGGATCAATGAGCTTGAAGGTATCCCGGCCATTGAACTGAACATTTCCTGTCCCAATGTCAAGGAAGGAGGCATGGCCTTCGGAGTCGTTCCTGCCACTGCAACCGAAGTCACCAAAGCCGTCCGTGACGTATATAAAAAGGTATTGATGGTAAAGCTTTCTCCTAATGTCACCAACATTGCTGAAATGGCAAAAGCCGTGGCCGACGGGGGCGCCGATGTTCTTACACTGATCAACACCCTGCTTGGAATGGCTATCGATGCAGAGACACAAAAACCTGTCATCTCCACAATTACCGGTGGTTTATCAGGCCCTGCCATCAAACCCGTCGCCCTGCGCATGGTATGGCAGGTTTTCAAGGCAGTGAAACTTCCCATCGTAGGACTTGGAGGCATCATGAATGCAACGGATGCAATAGAATTCATGCTGGCCGGGGCTTCGGTGGTGCAGGTAGGCACGGCGAACTTCATCGACCCCATGGTCTGCCCTAAGATCATTGATGGCATGAACGAATATCTCGACCGACACAACATTGCAGCTGCCCGGGATATCATCGGGGCCCTTAAAGTCTGCTAAACTATATTCACCTCTTTCTCAAGGGTGATCCCGAATTTCTTCTTGACCGATCTTATGATTTTTTCGGCCAGTTTGAGGATGTCCCCGCCTGTTGCGGAACCGTAATTGACAAGCACGAGGGGCTGGGTTACATGAACCCCTGCATCGCCGAAACGCTTTCCTTTAAAACCGCATTGTTCTATAAGCCAGGCTCCGGGGATCTTGAAAGCGCCGTCCATGCTGAAGGATGGCATAGCGGGAAACTGCTCTTTTAAACGTGCGTACTCATCCGCAGTGATCACAGGATTCATAAAAAAACTGCCGGCATTGCCGAGTTGCGAGGGATCGGGAAGTTTGCTGCTGCGGATCTTTATTATAATTTCCCTTACTGTGGATAACGTTGGCTCTTTGATCCCTGCCTTCTCCAGTTCCTTCCTGATATCACCGTAATCAAGCTTCAGTACAGGATATTTATCCAGTTTAAGGCAGATACTTGTGATGACAAACCGATCTTTTCCCTGTTTTTTGAAAATGCTCGTTCGATAGCCCATTTCACAGTCGGCCGGCCTGAACGCACGGTAATTCTGCGCAATTACATCGGCGACTTCAACAGAATACAACACATCCTTCAGTTCGACGCCGTAGGCCCCGATGTTCTGTATGGGGGTGCTGCCGGCATTGCCGGGAATAAGCGAAAGGTTCTCTATTCCTCCAAGGCCGCGCTCAACCGCATATTTCACCACATCATCCCAAACCTCTCCTGCTGCAATTTTCAGGAATACATGATTGTCGTTCTCAAGCAGTTTCACGATGCCCTTGCTCCTGATACAGGCCACGCTGCCTTCGAAATCCTTTGTAAATAAAACATTGCTTCCGCCCCCCAGTATGAGGATAGGCAGGTGTTCGGGCTTCAGGCTGCTGTAGAATGCAACGATATCTTCATCGGAATGTAATTCGGTGAAATACCTGGCTTTGACGTCAATGCCAAAGCTGTTACAGGGTTTTAATGAGATGTTCTCGAGTATTTGCATGCATCAAAAGTAAATAATTTAACTTTGCTATATTAACCCGGGACCAACAACCTGATGCAGAAAGCTATTGTAACGGTTACCAACGACCTTACCACCGACCAGAGGGTTCACAGGACCTGCATGGCTCTTGGCAAAGCCGGGTACGAGGTCCTGCTGGTGGGAAGGCAGCGAAAAAACAGCCTTACGCTCGCAGAACGGCCTTACGCCATGCACCGGATGAAACTATGGTTTGACAAAGGACCGATGTTTTATGCCAACCATAACCTCCGCCTGTTTTTTCTTCTTATGCGGAAGCATGCCGATCTCATTGTTTCAAATGACCTTGACACGCTCGCAGGTTGCTATCCTGCCTGGAAAGTAAAAAGATTCTTTGGCTGTAAGGTAAGCCTGCTTCACGACTGCCATGAATACTTCCGGGGTGTGCCTGAACTGGTTGGCCGGAAGACGACAACCAGTATCTGGAAAACTATTGAGGACTATATGTTCCCAAAACTTAAAACGGCTATCGCGGTGAACCGGAGCATAGCCAATTTGTATGAACAGGAGTACCATGTTCCTGTGACAGTGATCAGGAATGTACCGTTCAGGCGGGTGACTGTGCCTCCTGCCGATAAGAGCAGGTACGGAATTGAACCTGGCCAGAAAGTGATACTTTACCAGGGAGCAGTGAATGTCGACAGGGGACTTGAAGAAGCCATACAGGCTATGAAATTCCTGAGGACTGATGCAAAACTCGTCCTGGCCGGCACAGGAGACGTATTTGAAAAGATCAGGCAGTTTGCAAAGGAGCAGAAAGTCAGTGGGAAAGTGGTTTTCTTAGGACAGATCCCTTTTCAGGACCTGCATGCGATAACCATGATGGCCGATCTTGGCTTATCCATCGAAAAAGATGTGAGCCTGAATTACCACTATGCCCTTCCGAATAAATTCATGGATTACATCCAGGCCGGGGTGCCTGTGCTTATATCCCCTTTCCCCGAAATGAAAGCGGTTGTTGATAAATATTTCATTGGTGAAACCATTGAAAACCATGAGCCCGCTTACCTGGCCCAACGCATCGATGCCATGCTCATGAATGCAGAACGTATGGAACTGTACCGGCAAAACCTGGTCCGTGCGGCCGAAGACCTCTGCTGGGAGAATGAAGAAAAAACATTGATGGGCGTACTTGAGAATCTAAAAGCCAGCTGATGGACCAGCATCTGCATATCATCTCGTTCGATATCCCTTATCCTCCCGATTACGGCGGAGTGATAGACGTGTACTATAAAATCAAAACACTCAGCGAGGCCGGTGTAAAAATACACCTTCACTGTTTCGAGTACAACCGCAAACCCGAGAAGAAGCTTGAGGAAATTTGTTTCACGGTCGACTACTACCCCCGTAAAAACGGCCTCGGGACGCATCTCAGCATCAAACCCTATATTGTGGGGAGCAGGACATCGGCAGAACTTGAAAATAACCTTCTCAAGGACCAGTACCCCATTCTTTTTGAAGGCCTGCATACCTGCTACCTGATCAGTGACAAACGTTTTTCGAAACGCCTGAAGATTTACCGTGAAAGCAATATTGAACACCAGTACTATTTTCATCTTTTCAAGGCTGGGAAAGGCATCAGAAACAAGGCTTTTTTCTACATCGAAAGCTTAAAGCTGAAAAATTATCAGAAATACCTGAGATATGCCGACCTGATGCTGGTTGTTTCGGAGGATGACAGGAAATACCTGAAAAAGGCTTTTCCTTCAAAACGCATAGAATACATGCCCAGTTTTCATAAGGAAGACGGCATTTTCATGAAAGAAGGCAGTGGCAGTTTTGCACTGTATCACGGGAAACTGAGCGTGCCCGAGAATGAGCAGGCTGCGGCTTATCTTATCAGGGAGGTATGGGATCCTTCAATGCCCGAACTGGTCATCTCGGGGCAAAATCCTTCGCCTGCCCTGGGCATGATGGCGAGAGGGAAAAAGAACATCCGCATAATACCAAATCCTTCGGAGGATAAGATGTTCGAACTGATCAGGGATGCCCACCTGCATATCATGGTCAGCTTTCAACCCACCGGCTTAAAGCTTAAACTTTTAAATGCCCTGTATAACGGCAGATTTTGCCTGGTTAATAAGAATATGGTCGCAGGGACAATGCTTGCACCGCTTTGCCTCATCGCCGACGACCCGGACGGACTGAGGGAAAAAGCCATGAGTTGTTTCGGCGAGGAGTTTACCGAAGAAATGATACAGGCCAGGCTTATGCACCTTGAAAATACCTATTCAAATAAAAAAAATTGCAAAGAGCTTATGAATTTTTTAACTTTACGCTATGAAAAAGATATTAGTCCCCGTTGATTTCTCGGAGCACACCGAGATCACATGCATGTATGCCCTTGAACTGGCCGCCACATACGGCGCAGAGTTGAAATTGTTCCATACTTATTTCGACCAGATCATTCTTACCGATACCACTTTCCCCGATACTCTCGACATGACAACCCTCTACAACGAACAGTTGATGAGGGAAATTTTCAAGCAGGCTGAAGCCGGCATGAAAGAACTCCAGGAAAAAATGGAGACAAGGACCAAAGAGAAGAACCTGGCGAACGTTACCATCACCAGCCATGTCAGCGGAGGGGAAGTTGAATATGAGCTTCTCGAGATCTATAATGATTTTAAACCCGATATGATCGTCATCGGAACTACCGGCAAAGGAAACAACCTTAATGTTTGGGGCAAAGTCTCAACCTTCATCATCGATCATGTTAAGGTGCCCGTGTTCACTATTCCCGTGATGAAAAATTTTAAAGGTTTTGAAAATGTGATGTTTGCTGCCGACCTGTCGGACGGCAACCACCAATCGATCACCACCCTGATTGATATCTTCAAACCGTTTAATAACCAGGTCCACACGGTTCATTTCTGCACTCCCTTAAAAGCTGCTGAAGCCAATGCCAAAATGAAAAAGCTGCAGTCGGGCTTTGAAAAGGAAACTGCCGAAGGCAAGATACATTTCAATGTGATTGAGGTCGAGGGAGAGAACCAGGATACGATCGACCAGTTCGTGAAAGGCAAATTAATCAACCTGATCGCTTTCCAGCCGCATAAGCATTCGCTGGTTTATATGGTATTTACAAGGAATATCACGAAGAAGAACCTTTTTGCAACGAATGTGCCTCTGCTGGCATTGCCTGTAGGGAAATCTTAATTCACCTTCAGCAGCTTAAAACCTTCATATTTGTATATCGACCAGTAACGGTTTTCGAAACCGTTATTGTTGTTATTGTTTCCACGTACGAACTCAAAACTGGTCGCTGTGGTTTTAAGCCTGAAATCCTGGATACATTGAGGGAGTTGTTTCCCGAATTTCATCAGGGCCGAAAGAAAGTAGTACCCGGCGTCGAAGCCTTCAAATGCCAATGGCTCAGGATCGGTTTTAAATTGAAGATGGTAACGTAATACCATTTTTTTCACACCGGGGTCCGAATAATCAACGAAGGAAGGAGAAACCATATGGGTGTTCAGTCCGTTGAGAAAATCCGTTTCAAGGCCCTCTATCTTGTCCCAGTCGGGAAGTCCGATAAGACTGATGGAGTAATCATTCCTCAATTCATAGAACCTGCGCATGAGTTCAAGCGCATAAACATTGTTATCGGTAAAGGCCACTAAAACATCCTCCTTTGATTTCGAAAGCTTGCCGATGGCAACATCCTGTCCTTCAACGATCAAAGCATTCAGGTTTTTTTCCTGGCAGGCCTTCTTCAGCTTTTCAGAAATATCCTTATCCTTATACTGCCCGTTCCTCACAATCAGGATCTGTGCCCTGAACATTTTTTTCTGCATGTATTCTGCCAGGTCGTCCAGCATGAAACTCCGTGAAGGATTGGTTTTGAACACCATATCATTATCCCTGATGATCTCGCTCCTTTCACTCAGTGGGTTCACAAGAGGGATCCTGAAATCATGAGCGAACTTTGCCACCATCTGGAAGTTCTTAGCGAAGAGCAGGCCGATGATAAGATCGGCCGACCTGATCTCAGGCTTTTTCAGCAGAAGCCTTGTTTTGGCCGTATCTTTACCTACATCGTACACATGCAGGGTTAGGTGGAGTCCCTGTTTCTGCAGTGAATCCACAGCAATCCTGAATCCTTCATAGAAAGGCAGGTATTTCAAAGAATTCCAGTTTGTCACAGTTTCTTCAGTGGCAGCTTCAGGGTTCATGGCTTCAACTTCTTCAAGGTAAAGGGGAAGCATGAGCACGACCTTGTAGTTTTTCGAACGGCAACCCGTATCTGAGCCGCAGGAAACTATTGCGGGATCCGGGATCCGGGATCCGGGATCCGGTGTGACTGCAGCAGGTTTCTGGCTTACGGATTCCTGTTTTCGGGTAACGGTTACCGGTTTATTTACAGTTTCTTCTTTCGGGGCAGGAAAAAGAATATGAAGGGTCTGGTCGGCTTTGAGTCCTTCCTTCACTCCAGGATTTTCGGCAATGATATCATTTACTTCCACTCCATAGGCTTTGGAGATCATGTACAGGGTCTGGCCTTTTTTAACTGTGTGGATGTAATATGATTTGCCTTCCTTCTTTTCAACCACTGTCGACCGTATCGCCTTGAGCTGCTCCTGGTAGGTCTGGGCATGCAGGCCCAGGGTTGCTGTAATAAATGCAAGAATGCAGAAAAATTTAGACATTGTTCAGATTTATCGTGATCCGAGACTCGTGATCCGGTTCACGGTTATTCCCATTCAATCGTAGCCGGCGGTTTGGATGATATATCATACACCACCCTGTTCACTCCTTTAACCTTATTGATGATCTCGTTGCTGATATGCGAAAGAAATTCATGCGGAAGATGAGCCCAGTCGGCAGTCATGCCGTCGGTTGAAGTCACCGCACGCAGAGCCACAACACTCTCATAAGTCCTTTCATCCCCCATCACACCTACGCTTTGCACCGGTAAAAGAACTGCAAATGCCTGCCATACCTTATTATAAAGATCAAACTTACGCAATCCTGAAATATAAATATCATCCACATCCTGCAGCAGGCGTATCTTTTCACGGTCCAGGTCGCCGAGGATGCGCACTGCAAGCCCGGGGCCAGGGAAAGGATGGCGGTTGATGAATTCAGGATCCAGCCCAAGTTTCAGCCCGACCTTGCGAACCTCATCCTTGAACAGCGAATTCAATGGTTCCACGATCTTCAGTTTCATGTGTTCGGGCAAACCGCCTACATTATGATGTGACTTGATGGTTGCCGACGGGCCTTTTACCGAGCGTGATTCAATCACATCAGGATAGATGGTACCCTGGGCCAGCCATGAAATACCCTGTATCTTATGCGCCTCCTGGTCAAACACATCGATAAACGTCTTTCCTATGATCTTCCGCTTTTTCTCGGGATCCGATACTCCTTTCAGTGCATCCAGGAACTGGTCAGCGGCGTCCACTCCTATTACATTCAGGTCAAGTTTTTCGTAGCGTTCCATCACTTTCCTGAACTCATCCTTGCGCAGCAAGCCGTTGTCAACAAAAATGCAGTATAAATTTTTATGGATGGCCCTGTTGAGCAACATGGCCGTGACCGAGGAATCCACACCTCCCGACAACCCCAGAACGACCTTGTCATTGCCGAGCTTTGCCTGGAGCTCTTTAACCGTTGATTCAACGAACAGTTCCGGGGTCCAGTCCTGTTTACATCCGCAGATATTAACAACAAAATTCTTCAGTAAATGCTGACCTTCGGTAGTATGGTACACTTCGGGATGGAATTGTATCCCGTAAGTTTCCTCACCTTTGATCTTGAAAGCAGCATATTCCACGTCGGTTGTTGAACCGGTTATTTTAAATGCCGAGGGTGCCTTCAGGATGGTATCTGCATGAGACATCCATACCTGGGCGCCTGTTGCAAGGCCTTTTACCAGCCTGCAGGTCTGGTCGATGAACCCGAGGTTTGCCCGGCCATATTCACGTATTTTCGAAGGTGCGACCTCGCCTCCGGATGAATGTACAAGGTACTGAGCGCCGTAGCAGATGCCCAGGACCGGCACCGATCCCCTGATACCGTCAAGGTCGGGAAAAGGAGCGTTAACATCCCTCACCGACGACGGGCTTCCGCTGAGGATCACTCCTTTAAGCCCGGGGAGTTCTTTGGGAAATTTATTGTATGGGTGAATGTCGCAATACACATTCAACTCCCTTACCCTGCGTGCGATGAGCTGGGTATACTGGGATCCGAAATCGAGAATAAGAATGGTTTCCTGCATTATGCAAAAGTAGCAAGAAATCTGTAAGGATGGTAAGACGGAAACTAAAGGAGTTTTACCTTACCAGGCCGGCTTCGTACCTGCATTGATTGCCAACAGCATCGGTCAGCACCAGGCTGAACGTATTTTTTCCCTTCGGCATATGCTCATCGATCAGGTAAGTAAGCAGGCCGCTCTTGGCATCGTAATCCATGAGTATCCATTTTCCGTTCATAGTCCCACGGTATGACTTGATGCCCGACAGGTTGTCGGAGATTTTCACTGTAATGCTTCCCTGCCGGCTTACATTTTTTCCCGGCTTTACATTGATTGGCCTAATCACCGGGGGCTCGTCATCCACAGCAATACTGTAATCCCCGAATTCCTTTACCTGTGTTTTCAGGAAGCCGTTCTCCCACTGACCTCCCTTTGAGGCAAACCTGTGCCCGGGTTGAACCAGAACGATCACAGCCCTGGAAGCCAGGTCTTTGGGAAGGGAAAGTGGTTTTATCGACAAGGTGCAGTTGGTTTGCAGGGGAGTATCTTCATTTTGCACCCGGTGAAGCCTTGCATAGGTCCCTGGCACCTGAGCCTCGCCGGAATATTCAAAATCAAGGTCCTCATACAAGGCATCATTTGGAATATCAAGAATAATATCTGGCCTTGTAAAATGATTGGCCTCCAGGCAATGCATCATCTGAACTCCCCTCGAAATATTATTCTCCTGGCGGCGCCCTGCGGGCGGATGGCTTTTCACCCAGAATACCAGGCGTGAAGTGTTGTTGTAAAGATCCGTGACCGTGTAGACGACCTTATGAGCCCTGGTATCATTGAAATTCACTATGCCCCGGTTCTTTACCCGGCTGTAAATATCATTCTTATTGTTCAGGGCGATGTATGAACGCTGGATCTTGCGGTTGCCGTGCATCAGTAAAGGGTAATCGAGCAGGCTATTCACATAACGTGTATTGGAAAAAGAAAATTTATCAAGGTGGTGTGAATACACCGTTTCGTTGTCAATGCTGAGCGCAACCGAAGGGACGCCGTTCTTCATACCCGAATTATCTGAGAAATCGGTGGTTTCAATCCCGAAAATAATATTGCCGGAGACCTTTACCGTATCATCCGTCTTGAGTGAAAAACTGCCACCTCCACCCGTCACGCCAAGCAATACAGGCTTGTCGGAATAGTTCACCATGGCCATGGCATCGAAGGGGTATATCCTGGCAGCAGTGATCTTTGGCGGGGTGTTGTCCGGTACGTCAAATCCGAACTCCAGCGGATTGATCACCTCCTGGCTACCCGACTCCCTGACCTCGAAATGAAGGTGAGGACCGCCCGAGGCTCCAGAATTACCTGAGTATGCTATTATATCGCCTTTCTTTACCTTTAACAAACCGGCTGGTACCTGGACATCCAGCACGAACGTTTCCTGGTCATACTGCTGTTTCTTGATCCAGTTGCCAATGGCCCCGTTGAATCTCAGCAGGTGCCCGTATACTGTGGTATATCCGTTTGAATGGGCAATGTACAGGGCCTTGCCGAACCCTGCCTGGTTGATGAAAACCCTGGAGACATAGCCATCGGCGGCAGCTCTTACAGCTTTGCCTACGCTGCCCCCGGTGCGTATATCTATTCCTGAATGGAAATGATTTTTTCGCAACTCCCCGAAAGACCCGGCCAAAGAAATAGGAAAATCAACCGGCGAACGGAAATAATTCTGAGGGTATTTTTCAGCACCCACCGGCACATTACCGGGGAACAACAACATCCAGGAAAATATTGAAAGAATTATGAGTTTAGCCATTTTTTCACCTTAAAGAGGCGACAAAATTACTTTCTTTCAATGCCCGGCTCCGGTGGAATCACTGATTGTTATTACATGATTTATGAACACACGAACGCTTGCCATTGCGACTGCAGGGGCCAGGAATGTAAAATTTGTCAAGGACTGATCAGAGGTGTTTCAAAATTTTCCCGAGCAACTGGTCCCTGGTATAGGGCTTTGCAAGGTAGTCGTCGAATCCCGCCTCAAGTAAATTTTCATTATCGAAGTTGATGCCGTAGGCGGTAACTGCAATCATCGGGAGTTTGGGCCGTATCTTCCTGATTTCTTTCATGGCCTGGGAACCATCCATTTCGGGCATGTTGATATCCATAAGGACAAGGCTCAGGTCAGGGTTGGCCTTTGAAATATTTACGGCTTCAATCCCATTGACGGCTGTTAAAATATCCTTGCTGAGGGCTCTCAACAGGAATGAAATGAAATACCTGTTAACTTCATCATCTTCAGCAATAAGAATTTTAAACATGGCAAGGATACTAATAAAGAAAATCTATTGTGCTGCAAACCTAATTTACATTTTGGCCAATTACAATCTTAATCAGGTAAATGTAAGTGAAAATTTCGTAAACGGGCAGATTGTCGTGTTTATCTCACCGGCAGATAGGAGAATTTACGCGAGTACTCCATCATCTGCGCCGCAAAATCCTCGGGATATGAAACCTTTATATCCTCAATTGTATCGCCTTTCATTACCTCTTCATAGACCGGGTTGATGAATCCTGCATACGGAGCGACATTCAGCTTTTTATACCGTTCCAGCACTTCCTTATGCAGATCCTGGTCCACTTTCACGGCATAGGTTTCGATGAGATCCCTGCCTGCCTTGTAATCCCCTTCGGAAGTTATCCTCTGGATCTCTTTCAGGAGCAGGCCGAAGAGTTCCCTTAGTCCGTTGTAATCGTTGATCCTGACATACGTCTTGCCAGCCTTTGTGAATTTCTCAACGATGTTCTTTTCTTTGCCCATTTCATATACCCAGTGCGCAATGAGTGAACGGTCACGCATATGAGCCTCCTCAATATCCTTGCCTGGTTTGATGCGGACCAGCTGTGTCATCAGACCGTTGCGCATGAATCCATCGTATTCAGCCTCTCCTGCCTTCATCGATTTAAGCAGCCCCAGCTCCACCATCTTACTGTCAAGGATATAATACAGGGCAAAAAGGTCGGCACGTGATTCTTCTATGGAGGAGTGGTAGTTTTTCAGCATATCGTGAGTTACTCCCGGTTTTAGCTGACCCGAAGCATGGCCAAGGCATTCGTGCATGTCGGTGGTGAGGCTTGAAGCCGCATAACCATATTCTTTAATCTTCGCAACCTCATCCGGCGAAGCCGCAAATTCTTCAAGGAATCCATTGCCAAGCGAGGCCTGGTCGTATGCATAGGTAATATTATCGATAGTCACCGACTTGGAGCCATGCTCCGAACGTATCCAGTTGGCGTTCGGCAGGTTGATCCCGATAGGCGTAGTGGGGTGGCATTCTCCGCCAAGCTGGGCTACGGTGATGACCTTTGCCGAAACTCCCTTCACTTCTTTTTTCTTAAACTGTGGATCGGTCGGGGAATTGGATTCAAAATACAAGGCATTATCGCTGATGATAGTGGTTCGTTTCGTGGCTTCAACATCTTTGAAATTCACCACCGATTCCCAACCGGCTTTCATTGCCTGCGGATCTCCATAGGTTTCGATGAACCCGTTCACGAAATCCACAAGCGCATCCTGGTCCTTCACCCACAGCACATTGTATTCATCCCATGCCACGAGGCTGCCGGTTTTATAGTAATCAACCAGCTTACCAACCGAGGCTTTCTGATCAGGCGTTTCAGCCACCTCCGCAGCCTGGCAGAGCCAGTAAACTATTTTTTCAATCGCCTGTGAATATAACTTTCCAACCTTCCAGGTAAGTTCCTTCACATGCCCGTTTTCCTTCACCAGCTTAGAATTCAAACCATATGAAACCCTGGTATCCTTGCCGGCTTTCCTGTCAGATTCTTTAAGCCTGGCATAAAACTCTTCAGCTTCTTTCTGGCTCACCCCTTCATAGAAATTACAGGCCGAAGCCAGCACCATGTCTTGTGAAGGATCAAGTGAAACCCGTTTTGGCGCTACCGACCTGTCAAAAATGATGGCTGCAACCTCTTCTGCCAGTCCAACGGAGCTCTGGTCTATGGCCAGGGGCAGCTTTTCAGTGGAAACAGATTCTACTGCCGTGATAAAGAATTCTTTTGAAAATCGGGGCTGCGTCTTATCAGTGGAATAATGATGGTGAAGCCCGTTATTGAACCACAACTCTTTGAGGTATATTAAAAATTTATTAAAGTCTTCGGATGTTCGGTCTCCCCTGAACCCGTCGTACACCGCCTCGCAAGTGTGGCGGACCAGGAGGTTGTATTTACAGTTCTGGTCATAAATAATGTCCCTGCCGCACAGGGCAGCCTGGCTTAAGTAAAAGATCAGCTTCTTCTGTTCCAGGCTGAGGTTTTCAAAACCGGGGACCTGGTATCTGAGTATTTTCGAATCGCCAAACTGTTCGGTGAGGAATTTGAATTTTTCACTTTTCTGATTTTCATCATTTTGCTGCCCTCCACAGGACATCAGGCTGTATGCAATGCTCATGACCGCATGATTATTAAGATTTTCATATGAACTGTAAATATTTTATCTTTGGAAGAGAGAATGCAAAAATACGCTTTCTGTAATGAAGAAATTTATCCTGCCAATTATTCTGATACTCATTGGGCTGGCAATCACTGTCCTGACCATTCCCAGGCTAAGGACCATCATTTTAAGCCCGTTTCTGAGAAGCACTGCCATCTCGTCCCCGAATCAGGGTGCAGGTGGTAACACATCGCTGACCGATAATGGCGCCCCGGTGCAGAGCCGGTCAAAGGGGTTTACCGAACCGGGGATAGAGAGAATCAAATCGGATCTCGTCGGAAAAAAAATACCGGGATGGAATTTTGACAAGATCACCGAATTCAGCAAGTCCTCGATAAGCAGCATAGCCCGCACCGATCAACGGATAGACTTCAGGCTCGATCTGCATATGCTGCCATACAATGCAGGAAAAGATGAATATTACGATGCCCAGCTTTTTGCCACCTACCTTGCAGGGGATGATGACTGGCAACTCAGTAATGTTGAAGAGATCTATCTTTCGTATGAGGTCACGATCCCGCCCGGCCGCTGGGTTACAATCAACGGGATAGAAGGCTGCAGCATGCAGCCGGATAAAAAAAACAATCTTGAATGGACAAGTAAAAAATGGGATTATGACATTCTAAGCGGTCCCGGGATTGACGAGGTTACTTTGCCGCCGGCATCCACCTATGATGTAAAAGCTAAGGCAAAACACCCGGTGAAAATCAGGCTTACTTTCAAGCCTGCCGAATGAGGTTATCAGAACTTCCCGAACTTCAGCCCGAGTTTTATATTGAACTGGTTTATCAGCCCGTCGGAAGAATACCTGAGGTCAGGATCAGGCGCCCAGCGGTAGCTTACAGTAAGACCAAGCCTGAACATCTTTGAAAGGTTCAATTCTGCTTTAACACCTGGTTCAATGACAAAGAAAGCAGTACCGTATGTATTATTATGATAGAAGGTGCTGCCTGAGGTACCCGGGGTAGAATGTTTTGCATAATCCCAGTAGAGATAACCCATTCCGATCATTAAAGGGAATGACACATGTACTATCGAGCGTGGAAACAAGGTGTATTCCAGCAATGCCCCCC
>Ga0208103_1000070_pt1 | contig 70973 bp, 53 predicted proteins | sample CryBogmetaGMA75M_FD_184550 | JGI IMG/M metagenome (GOLD analysis project Ga0208103, IMG submission 184550) | Freshwater microbial communities from Crystal Bog, Wisconsin, USA - MA7.5M (SPAdes) | ecosystem: Environmental > Aquatic > Freshwater > Lake | place: Crystal Bog, Wisconsin, USA... | reverse complement strand
TTTCCAGCCATTCGACAAGGCAGGAGGTTACGGTGTACAGGAATGGATAGGTTATATCGGCATCAGCAAAATAGAAGGTTCTTTTTTCAATATTATGGGCTTGCCGGTAAAGGAATTGTATGAAGAACTGCTCCTTTTCTGATAACCCGGGAAGCTAAACAAAACACATAATGACGGGAAAACCAATAATACTGCTTACTAACGACGACAGCATCAAGGCGCCGGGACTGCGTTTTCTGATCGAATGTGCCAGGCCTTTCGGGAAAGTGGTCGTGGTAGCCCCTGACCGGCCGCAATCGGGAACCGCCCATGCCGTAACTGTGAATCACCCTTTACGCCTGGAACTGATCGCGAAGGAAAAAGATTACGAAGAATACAGCTGCAACGGGACGCCGGCAGATTGCGTGAAACTTGCGTTTAAAGTTGTTCTTAAAGGGAGGGCGGATTTCCTTTTCTCAGGAATCAATCATGGCACGAACTCCTCTATTAATATAATTTATTCCGGTACCATGGCCGGTGTTTTCGAAGGCGCTATGGCGGGTGTAAGTTCGGCCGGGTTCTCGCTTACGGATTACAGAATGGATGCCGATTTCAGATCATCCGGCAGGTATGTTAAAAAAATAATGTCGGAGGTTATAAAAAACAAACTGCCCGATGGCATTTGCCTGAATGTGAACATTCCGGCAATCCCCGAAAAGAAAATCAGGGGAATAAAAGTCTGCAGGCAGGCTGAAGGTACATGGCAGGAGGATTTTGATGAAAGAACCGACCCTCATGGCCGAAAATATTACTGGATGACAGGCGTTTTCGTAAAAACCGGGCACGGCAGGGACACTGACGAATGGGCAATTGAACATAATTATATAGCTGTGGTGCCTGTGCAGTTTGATTTCACCGCGAATAAGGCATTAAAGCCCGTTTCAAACTGGTTCTTATGAAGTATTACATAATTGCCGGAGAAGCTTCAGGGGATCTTCATGCTTCGAATCTTATCAGGGAACTGAAAATACTTGACAGCCAGGCTTCTTTTCGCTGCTGGGGAGGCGATTTTATGCAAAAGGAAGGGGCTGTTATCGTAAGGCATATCCGTGACCTTGCTTTCATGGGTTTTCTCGAAGTGGTCGTTCATCTTCCCAGGATCCTGGGGAACCTGAAGTTCTGTAAACAAGACATCCTGCAGTTCAACCCGGATGTCCTGATTTTAGTGGATTATCCCGGGTTTAACCTGAGGATAGCCCGTTTTGCAGCTTCGAAAGGCATCAGGGTCTTTTATTATATTTCGCCTCAGCTCTGGGCCTGGAAGTCTTCACGTGTTAAAACGATCAGGGAATCGGTTGAACAGCTGTTTGTGATCCTGCCGTTTGAACAGGAATTTTATCATCAGCATGGCGTTGATACAAATTTCCCGGGACACCCTCTTCTGGATGTCATTCATGAAGGAATGAAGCTGAAAACCCGCAAATCGTTTATTCAGGATAATGGTCTTGAAGACAAGCCACTCATTGCGCTTCTCCCCGGCAGCCGGAAAATGGAAGTAAAAAATATGCTTTCTGTGATGCTGCAGGTGATCCCTTCATTCCCGGGCTACCAGTTCGTGATTGCTGCTGCACCCTCATTACAGAAAGAGTTTTACGGTTCCCTGATTCAAAATGCCCGGGTTGGTATTGTCTTTGGCCAGACCTATGACCTCCTCGGCAGTTCCGTGGCAGCTTTGGTCACTTCAGGGACAGCCACACTCGAAACTGCCCTGATGAATGTACCCCAGTTGGTATGCTACAAAGGAAATCCTTTGTCTTATGCCATAGCCCGGCGGATAGTCAAAGTGGATTTTATTTCACTTGTAAACCTTATAGCCGGCCGCGGCATTGTAAGGGAGCTTATACAGAAAGAATTCAATGCTGGTACCCTGATTGCCGAACTGAAGCTGATACTGCAGCCGGAACGACAGAAGGATATCCTTGAAGGGTACAGTGAAGTTAAAAAAATGCTTGGTGGTAAAGGTGCCTCCGGAAGGGCAGCTTCTGAGATGATACAATATTTAAGTGAGAAATCAGTTAAATTAAAGGAAAAAAACTTTAAATAAAATTCAGGTAAAATGATAAGTATGGATAAAAAGATTCTCGTATTTTTTTGCTTTATAGTTGTTGGATTCCGCTTAGGGTTAATGGCCCAGGATCAGAAAACAAATCAAAACCAGAAAGGGCAGATAATAACCCTTGATCCTGCAAAACTAGATTCTGCAAACCGGAACCATGGGACAAAACCTCTGCCTAAAAACCCTGCCGGAGCTACAATGAAGAATTCGAAGGTGGATCAGAAGGAACTCACTCCCCAGGAAAAACAAGCACAGACCTTTACACAAGATGGTGTGAAAAAGGCTAAAGAACAAAATTATGATGGCGCAATCCAGGACTTCACGAAGTCAATAAAGGCTTACGAAAATGCAATAGCATATATGAACAGGGGGTATTGCTATATGATCAAGGCCCGGTACGATCTTGCCATTGAAGATGAGAACAAGGCAATAAACCTCAGTAAATCATACGGGAAGGCTTATTTTGTGCGGGGTGCATGTAAATTCCATCTGAACGATTTCGATGGTTCTGAGAAGGATTTGACAGATGCCCTGAAATTTGACCATAAAAATCCTGCTGCTTTCAATTATATGGCAGCTATTAATCTCATGAAGAAGGATTACCAGGGTGCGCTCGAAAACTATAATGTGGTCATAAGGCTTGACTCTTCATATCCCGACGTGTTTACAAACCGCGCGATGGTGCGTCACAACCTTCAGGACTATAACGGTGCCATCCTCGACTGTAATACTGCCCTGAAAAGGAATCCTAATAACGTTTCCGCTTATAATAACCGGGGAGCAACTAAAATTTTACTTAAGGATTACCAGGGGGCTTTGCTCGATTTAAATAAAGCAATTGAGCTGAGTCCCTCAGACGCCGATGCGTTTAATAACCGCGGAAAAGTAAAACAGTTTCTGGGTGATACGGAAGGCGCCTGTAAAGACTGGAATAAAGCCTTCGACCTGGGAATTACCGAATCTAAGGACTTGATCATAAAATACTGCAAGTAAACCTTCAGATGAAGAAGGTCAGTGCCTTATTCCTCATATTTGTTATTTTCTCCTGTATATTATCTGTGCAGGTTTATGCCCAGATCAAACTGAATAAGATCCTGATTGATTCAGGTATTCTGAAAGCCAGGCTTCTCGATTATCAGCCTGCACTGAAAGACCTTAACAGGGCTGTTGCAATGGATTCAGGGAGCGCTGAAGCTTTCTATAACCGTGGCGTCCTCAGGTACGATATGAAAGACTATTACGGAGCCATTGATGATTTCAGCCGCGTACTTGAATTGAAGCAATCCTACGTCGAACCATGGTTCAACAGGGCTTTGGCAAAAGATGCGTTGAAGGATTATGACGGTGCAATAAGGGATTACACAAAAGCTGTGGCAATCAAGGCCGATTACCCTGAAGCCTATTATAATAAGGCGATTGACCTGATGGAAATGGGGAAATATCAGGAGGCGGAAATGAATTTCTCCAGGGCTCTTCAATATAAGCCTGTGTTCCCTGAAGCCAGTTATAACCGTGGATTATGCCTGTACAGCAAGAAAGATTACATGGCTGCAATTCAGGATTTTAATGAAGCTATACGATACGACTCATCCCAGGCCGATTATTTCGCAAGCAGGGGGGCAGCCAGGGCAGCGCTGGGTAATTACCAGGATGCCGTCATTGATTTCGATGCCGTGATCAGGATGATACCTGCTGATATCCAGGCCAGGATGAATAAGGCTCTTGCCCAGATGTACCTTAAGCAGTTTGAAGCTGCAGTAATTACTTATACTGAAGTTTTAAACCAACAACCCGGTAACGGTGAAGCCTTTACCAACAGAGGAGTTGCAAAGCAATATCTTAATCAACCGGGTGACGCATGCAGGGACTGGGAGAAGGCGGTTGATCTTGGTAACGGGAAAGCCAGGTCGTACCTCTTAAAATACTGTAAAAAATAATGCCACTTTTCATCATTCGCCGGATTAAGTTCTGAGTTAATGATGAAATGATATGAATCCCTGGAGAACTTTGCCGCTCCTCAGGCTTGTGATTCCTTTTATTGCCGGAATTGTTGCAGGACAGCTGATCAATCTCCATTTGCCTGCATTTCTTCTTTTCTGTTTCTTAGCTGCAGCCTGTGCAGCGCTTTTCTGTTTTCACCTGTTTGCTTTATGTTACCGGCTAAGATGGATCACGGGCTTAATAACCCTTCTTGCCTTTTACGCTTCGGGATTTCAGTTCTCAGGCATATCCTCCAATAAAAGGAACAGGCAAATGCCGGAGTTTGAAAAAGCTGTCGTACTTCTGATCAGGGTAAGTGATTGTCCTGTTGTGAAGCAGGGTTCTGTATTCGCCGTTTCTGACATTGTTTCAGTTTATGATTCCGGTGCATGGACATCATTTAATGCAAAATTTTATCTCAGGGTGTATGGCAACAACAATAATTCCCTGCTTTCATTTGGCAACTATTACCTTGTGCACGGGAGGCCGGAAGCACTTCTGTTTTTTACCGGTAACCATTCATTTAATTTTCGGAGCTATTTATTTGATAAAGGATTAAGATATGAGCTCAGTTGCAGAAGCAGTGAATGCATGGCAGTGCCTGCTGATCATGCAATTGGATTAAACCGGCTTGCATTTGCGGTAAGAAACAGGCTGTTGAAGATTTTGAGTGAGAAAGGTCTTGCCGGTCAGGAGTTCCAGGTTGCAGGCGCCCTGCTTCTGGGCTATGTGAACGAAATTGACAGCCGCCTGAAATCGGCCTTCGCTGCAAGCGGAACGATGCATATTTTATCGGTTTCAGGGATGCATGTAGGTATCGTTTTCCTGTTTCTTGAGACCATCCTCTCGTTTCTGGCAAAATTCAAATACGGGCTGTTCATTAAATCATTCCTGCAAATCATTTGTATCTGGGCATATGCAGCAGTGACAGGCTTTTCACCGGCAGTTTTACGTGCTTCAACATGCCTGGGCTTTCTGATCATCGGGAAAACCATCCGGCGAAAACCTGAGATGCTGAATGTGATCAGTGCTTCGGTTTTCTTTTTACTGGTAATGGATCCGTCGATCCTTTCCGATGTCGGGTTCCAGTTGTCCTACATGGCGGTAATTGGCATTGTGCTTCTTTATAAGCCTGTCTATGACTTATACGTGACACATCTGTGGCTGCCCGATAAAATTTGGGCGCTTGTGGCAGTATCCGTGGCGGCACAAATTGCGACCTTTCCCCTCAGCATCTATTACTTTCATCGTTTCCCGAACTATTTCATCGTTTCAAACCTGATTATCGTCCCATTATCAAACGGGATCATACTCATGGGGATACTTGGATTGGTTTTTTCATCTCTGCCTGTTATCGGCAACCTTACGATTTCTGCATTAAAAATATTGCTCATCGGGCTCAATCAAAGTGTTTTGTGGATAGGTTCCCTCCCCGGAGCAGTGAGCAAGGGATTTTTCCCGAACGGGTTGGAAGTCTGCCTGATCTATTTTTTTATTATGACAATCTTTGTGTTTCTCACCCGAAAAAAGCCGGTATTGCTGCTGTGGGCTTTATCCTGCCTGATTATGCTTGAAATCTCGGAGCTTGCCGATAAAGCAAATTTTTCGTCACAATGCAGGCTGGCCGTACACCAGGGAAGGCAGGGCTACGTGATAAGGTTTATCAGGGGCAGAAAGGAGATCTGTTTTTATTCAGGTCTGCGGATGATGAAGGACCTCTTTATCGCAGACCAGATCGGAAACGAGAGGTTGGCCGGTAAGCTGAGCTCTTTTCAGGATCGCTGGGTCAATACACAGGGCTGGCAAAAGACCGCAGGTTTTCCAGAGGTGGGAAGATTTGGAAACATGCTGGCAGTAAAGGGTAAAAAAATTTATATTCTTGATTCTCCTCTGAGTAAAAACCTGCAGGTTAAGGCTCATGCCGACATCCTGCTTATAAATCGTAACTCCGGCTTCAGCATAAAGCAGCTGAAAAATATATTTTCCCCCCTGATTATCCTTAATGTATCTTCAGCCTCACATTCAAGGATCATCAGCTGGTCTGATCAGGCCCGGATTATGGGTTTAAGGTTTTATGATTTAAAATCAACGGGGTTTTATCAGGAAGAGTTATAATTTATTTTGAGAATCCGGAAAATTAATATACTTTTGCAGACTGAATAAAGGACTGGTAGTTCAGCTGGTTAGAATGCCGCCCTGTCACGGCGGAGGTCGCGAGTTCGAGTCTCGTCCAGTCCGCAAAATCAAATAGAAAACCCTGTAGCAAAGTAAGTTACAGGGTTTTTTGTTTGTGAAATGGGAGTGGGATGGGGAAAGGCCCCCATAATAATGATACTTTTATATTCATAACATCTGAATATCCGGAAAATGTAACAATTTTCCCCGGCAGGATATACCGGATTTTTCTGTTCGCTGACCCCGTTGTTCAAAATCAAACTAGCATTAAATATTAGGATTAACAGTCGTTCGGTCGTATCTTTATTGGTTGAAATGAATTTTTTATGAATGACCTAGGAGCTAAAACCAGGGAAGAACTTGTTAAGGAACTTCAGGAATTGCGAAAGGAATACAGTGCATTGAAAGTATCAGGTGAAAGTGACAGGATTAAACACAAATATACAGAAGAGACTTTACGGGAGTCGGAAGAGAAATACCGTGTGCTTCTTAACGGAAGTTCATTTGGTATTTTAGCAACAGATATCGAAACCCATAGGTTTTTATTTTCCAATCCGGCCATCTGCAAATTATTCGGATATACCGATAAAGAATTCCAACGGCTGAGCATTGAGAATTTAGTGCCAAAGGAATCATTGGACCTGGTGATGTCGGAATTTGACGCCCAGATGCGGGGGGAGAAACCCATATCCTATGCTCAGTCCTGCATAAGAAAAGACGGAACGGTTTTCTATGCTGACGTTGCAGGCGCTCCTATTATCCTCAGTCAAAGAAAATGCAGCGTGGGCTTTTTTAGGGATGTGACTGAACTCATAAGGGCGGATGAGATCATATTAAGAGATAGAGAAAAGCACAGGACGATCCTGCAAACAGCGATGGATGGCTTCTGGATGGCGGATTTGCAGGGACGTCTCACAGAAGTGAACGAAACCTACTGCAAAATGAGCGGTTATTCTGAGCAGGAGCTGCTGAACATGCATATTTCCGATTTGGAAGTCCTTGAATCGGCTGCCGACATTGCAGCTCACACTCAAAAGATTATAAAATACGGACACGACCGTTTCGAGGCAAAACACAGACGTAAGGATGGCAGCATTAATAACTTTGAAATAAGCGTTCAATACAGGCCCAATGAAGGGAAGTATCTTGTTGCGTTTCTGCATGACATAACAAGGCGCAAGAAGAATGAGGAGAAATTGCAGAAAAGCGAGGAACGCTTCCGGCATATCTCGTCCACTATCTCTGATATTTCATATTCCTGCGTGAGCAATCACGACGGCAGCTATTGGATTGACTGGATGACTGGTGCTATGGAGCCAATCATCGGTTATTCGATCGACGAAATCATGGCTGATCACTGCTGGGTGAAATTGGTCGTGGATGATGATTTGGATTGTTTTAAGCAACATGTTACAGGTCTTGCGCCTGGTTCGTCCAGCAGTTGTGAGCTTCGTTTGAGACACAAAAACGGAGGGATAGTCTGGGTCGCTTCTTTTGCCGAATGCATAAAGGGGCCGGAACAGCCCGAACGTTTACATCTGTACGGAGGATTGGTCGATATCACCGAACGAAAAGTTGCCGATTTAACTTTAAAAGAGTCTGAAGAAAAATACCGTGTGTTGCTTGAAGGCAGCACGCACGGCATATTAGCCATTGATACCGAAACCCATAAGTTTATCTTTTCCAATACAGCCATCTGCAAGTTATTCGGATATACAGTTGAAGAGTTCAAACGGTTGAACATTGCAGAATTACACCCAAAGGATTCATTGGATTTGGTAATGACAGAGTTTGCTTCTCTGATACGAGGTGAGAAATCGATATCTTTCACCCTTCCATGTCTCAGAAAAGACGGTACGGTTTTCTATGCTGACATTACAAGTTCTCCAATCATCATCAATGAAAGAACATGCAGCGTGGGGTTTTTTACTGATGTGACTGATCGAAAACAATCGTTAGAATTACTGCAAAAAAGCGAAGAAAAATTCCGCAGTATTACCGAGCAGTTGCAGGATGTTGTGTTTATAACAGATAATAAAGGACAAGTTTCTTATATCTCTCCTTCTACACAGTTAATTTTCGGCTATTCACCACAAGAAATGATAGGTGAAACGTTTATCCGTTTTCTTGATAACAGTGAAATGTCAAATGCCATGTCGCAGTTCAACACCTCGATAAAATCAGGTTCTACAAGTGATCTGCGAATTTTCCTTATGAAGCATAAAGATGGCTCGACCTTCATCGGTGAACTCTCATCCAACGTATTTTATCAAGGGGACCAACCAATGGGAACCATTGGATTGATCCGCGACATCACTGCCCAAAAGCACGCAGAGCAGGAATTGGTTAAAACCAAAGAAAAAGCTGAAGAAAGCGACCGTCTGAAATCAGCCTTCCTTGCCAATATGAGCCACGAGATCAGGACCCCTATGAATGGAATTATGGGTTTTGCTGAATTACTGAAAGAGCCGAAGCTGTCAGGCAAGGAACAACAAAAATATATCAGGGTCATTCAGAGCAGCGGCCAACGTATGCTCAATATCATAAATGACATTGTCAGCATCTCGATGATAGAATCAGGGCAAATGAACATTACAATATCCGCGACAAACATTAACGAGCAAATCGAAACTATTTATAACTTTTTCATCCCTGTGGTTGAAAAAAAGGGATTGCGGCTATCTGTTAAAAACGCCCTGCCGTCAAAAAAATCCGAAATTCAAACAGACCGTGAAAAGCTTTATGCCATTCTTACCAATCTTGTTAATAATGCCGTTAAATTTACCAGCAAAGGCTTGATCGAATTTGGTTATGAGAAAAAGGGTAAATACATTGAATTTTTTGTGAAAGATACCGGCTATGGCTTTGCTAATCAGGAAAAGGAAATTATTTTTGAACGGTTCAGGCAAGGCAATGAATTGATAACAAAACCTTATGAAGGAGCAGGTCTGGGTCTGTCCATTTCAAAAGGTTACGTGGAAATGCTTGGGGGTAAAATCTGGGTGGAAAGCAAGCTGGGGAAGGGGTCAACATTTTATTTCACCCTTCCTTACAATGCAGAATCAGAAGCTAAAACGGCCGGTCAGGAGATTACCTCAGAAACCGGAGAAGTGTATCAGGTTAAAAACCTGAAAATATTGATTGTCGAAGATGATGAGGGGTCGAGAGATTTGATTACAACAGTGGTTGAAAAAATAGGGAAAGAAATTTTACAGGCAGGAACAGGGCTTGAAGCCGTGGAAGCCTGCCACTGCAATCCTGACCTTGATTTGATTCTGATGGATGTAAGGATGCCCGAAATGGATGGATACGAAGCCACACGTCAAATCCGGGAATTTAATAAGAACGTAATCATCATTGCCCAAACTGCCTTTGGGTTCTCTGAGGACATGGAGAAGGCAATTGAAGCAGGATGTAATGATTATATTTCAAAGCCTATTGTTATTGAAGATCTAAAGGGGTTAATACAAAAGCACTTCCATTAACAGATTCACTTCTGATCGCACAGTAAATATCTTCTTTTCTTATAAGGCATTTCTCCCCATCCACTGGTGAACCTGGTTTAGAGGCGCAACCTGTCATCAGAGTTTTTTCAGAGCATACCTTAACCTTATCTCACTTTCACGGCTTTTATCTGATATAAAAACTATCGTTCTTCCATCATCAAGCATGACGGGATACTTTTCCACCACTGAGCCGGAAGAAAGTTTTGCTTTTGGAACGGTAACCTGATGGTTTGATATTTCCATCCTGTTGTCCATGGTGTCAGTTTTCCGCATATGTCGAATGTTTTTCATGTCAGCTGAAATCTATAATATTCCCACCTAAATTACATGCCATTTAGTGTCACCGGTATAAAGGTAAGAGACTATTTATGAACAAAAACCGGTGATAAATATTTCAATCAATGACCTTTACCGCTTATGGAGGCAGCTGATCATTGCGAACCAATGCGAATCTGAAGATTACTATCGCAATTTTCAGACAGGAATAATCCCAATTTCAATTGCAGATTTTAACCTGCCTTAATGTTTTTCGGCGCAGGCAGTCTAGAATTTTCCTTTCTTTTCTTTCTTTTCCTTTTTTTCGAGCCTTTTTTCTTTTAATGTTTTCGTTGGCTCTTTTTTGACGCTCTTTTTAACATCTTTTCCTTTTGACATAACGGTATGTGTTAAAGGTTAATATTTTTACCTGTCGATAATCTCTGTTCAGTAACAAAAATACAGATTCTGTTTGAAACTTTAGTTTTTAAGCAGGATTAGCAAACGATATGAAACCGGTTTTATGGTTCTTTCGTGAAATCATCCAGTGAAATAATTTTTATTTCAGCTTTTTTATCTTTTGTCAACTCAGCGTTGAGTTTTGGAAGGTCATTGCTGATAAAGCTGCTGACTTCATTCCGGACCTTCTCAGATTCCCCGGCAAGGAGATCAAGGCCCTGGACCTGTGAATCTGTTGGCCGTCCGGGGTAAGACATGATCGAACCATAGATAAAGGCAATCTTTTCCCTGAGTTTTTCCTCTCCTGTTATTTTGCCCTCCCTTGTGGAAACTATCCTGCAATGTAATGTATCCATCTGCACCGAAATTGCCAAAAGCTTCTTCGCGAATGACTTTGATGCAGATTTTGCGAGGTTCTTAGACTGGTCGCGCACTTCCTTTACCTGCCTGTCGGTATAGGCTAATGATTGCAGGAGGTTATAACCTTTCATGACAGCTTTCTGCCTTATTTCACGGTCCTGTAACGAATACATCGACCTGGGGTCAGGTTTCAGGCGGATACTGGTCTCATATACATCATTGTTACGGAAAAGTTTTACTTTGTATTCACCCGGTGCATAATCCGGGCCTATCATCGCAGAACCTTCCATCTGAGGGGATGCAGGAACTTTAGGCGGTTTCATCTGGATACTCCATTGAACCACATTAATACCTTTGCGCATACCGGCAGGCAGCCGTTTGATCATTTTCCCGTCAGCATCATAGATCTCAATATGGATATCACCGAAGATATGACGCTTCTTCATATAGTAGACAATTGACGCGGCATCCCGCGGGACCTGTCCAAGATATTCGTCATCCCCGCTCCATTCCTGGGTAAATGATCCTTCACGGATGATAAAATCTTTGGGTTTCAGCCATTTTACATCAGCATCCAGAGTTTCTTTCGAGATCTGACGAAGAGGGGAGAGGTCGTCGATGATCATAATGCCCCGTCCATGAGTAGCCAGGACAAGTGATTGTTCCTGCTGTTGGAAGGTCATATCCATGACCGGCACCCTGGGAACGTTTCCTTTGAAAAATGACCAGTCCTGGCCTCCGTCAATGGAAATGTACAAGCCTCCTTCGGTTCCGAGGAAAAGCAGGTCGGATTTTACGAGGTCCTCCTTGATCACATGACAATAACCATGGATTGATGTGTCGGCTAGGTTCTTCCAGGTTTTCCCAAGGTCGGTGGACTTGAAAACATAGGGAGTTTTATCTCCCATCCTGTGCCCGTCGAATGTAGCGTAAACAGTATTTTTATCAAAATGGTCAGGTTCAACATAAGAACACCAGGTATTTGCCGGCAGGCCTGGTATGTTGCCAACGACATTGGTCCATGTTTTACCCCCATCTGCAGTACACTGCAGGTTCCCGTCATCCGTGCCGGCCCAGATAATCAGGCTGTCGAGCGGGGATTCATTGATCGTATAGATAGTGCAATGATTTTCTGCGGATGAGTTGTCAACGGTGAGCCCGCCTGATTTTTCCTGTTTCAGCTTTTTCGGGTCGTCAGTGGTGAGGTCGGCAGAAATACGTGTCCACGAATCACCCCGGTTCGTCGTTTTATAAAGATACTGGGAACCCACATAAAAGCTGTTGCTTACCGGGCTGAAAACAAGAGGAGAGTTCCAGTTAAACCTCAGCTCTTTTGTGTCCTTGTCCCTGAACGGGATCAGTGATTTATATTCCCCTGATTTCAGGTAATACCTTGCGATCTTGCCTCCCTGAAACTGCCAGTAAAGTATCGTCGAATCGAGCTTGTCGCAGTATACATAGAATCCATCGCCGAACCCGACGCTCTTCCAGCTGCTGTTCGTAATGCCGCTTGAATTTCTTGACGGACCATACCAGGATCCGTTATCCTGCAATCCGCCGTAAACATTAAACGGATCGGCTTTATCGACGCTCACATGATAGAACTGGGAAACCGGCAGGTTACGCATCTGCCGCCAGGTATTTCCCTTATCCATTGAATAATATACTCCGCCATCAGTCCCCATATAAATAAGGCTGTTGTCCTTTTTACCAATATATACCGGATGACAGTCACTATGATAGTTTCCGCCTTCAACAGCGGCTGAACTGAAGGTCTTGCCGCCGTCGGTACTTTTGTTCAGGTTGCCGCCCGGTTTATAAATCGTATTCGTGTCGAGGGGATCAGGGGCAATAAATGAAAAATAGAACGGACGGTCATTTATTGCTTCGGATTGTGTGAGAAGTTTCCAAGAGTTCCCTTTATCGGACGATCCGTATAATCCTGTTTTTTCAGCTTCAATCAGTGCATACACCAAATCGGATTTGACCGGTGAAACGGAGACCGTTATCCTTCCGAGCAGGCCTTCAGGAAGGTCTTTAGTGATCTTAGCCCATGTTTTTCCTTGATCGGCCGAACGGAACAACCCGCTGCCTTTGCCTCCTGAACTGAACGACCAGGGAGTTCTGCGGAATTCCCACATCCCGGCATACATAATGTCGGGGTCTTTCCAGTCAATGGCAACATCGGAGCAGCCTGTGTTCTCATCAACATAAAGGATCTTCTCCCAGGTTTTGCCTCCGTCGCTTGTTTTGTACAAACCCCTGTCAGTACTCGGGTTCCATAGATTTCCCACTACGGCTGCAAAAACAATATCCGGATTCTTAGGGTTGATGATGATCTTCGCGATCCTTTCTGCCTTTTCCAGGCCCATTCTTTTCCAGGTCTCGCCCCCGTTATTGCTGCGATAAATCCCATCCCCGACGGAAACAGAGTTTCTGACCCAGACCTCTCCTGTACCCACCCATACTGTATCAGGATGTTGCTGATCGATGGTCACAGCGCCGATTGACTGGTTGTATTTATCGAAAACCGGCTTGAATGTGGTTCCGTAATTTTTTGATTTCCAAAGCCCTCCGCTTGCAGCACCAACGTATAACAATGCAGGGTTCCTGTCCACGGCATCCAGGGCCGAAATGCGGCCACTCATGGTGGCAGGACCGATTTGCCGGGCCTGAATATCACCAAAAGTATTTTCGTCGACTTTAATACTGTTCTGGGCCTGCATCTTTTCGGCAACAATGCACAAAAGAGAGGCGATTATGACTTTGATCACCAGTTTCATGAGAGTAGTTTTAAGGTCTTATTTCTTTACAACGGGTTTCATGAAGATGCTGTCGCTGACCGGAAGGCCTATCTCGATCTTTTCAAATACAAGCTGTGACATGGTCTGGTCCTTGACTTTGTTGGTCACAGTTCCGGCAATCAGAGCACCGTTTATATCCTTGTAATTTGTAAACAGGCTTTCACTTTCTACCTCATTGCCCTGGATTTTAATCTTTGAAGATATTTTAAGTAAAATAAAATTTTCGGCATCAATAAAGTAGGTGTCGATGTCGCCATTGGCTTTTGTCAGTTTTATTTTATAAACAGAGGATCCTTCCATATCTTCTTTTTGAAGCAATTCGGCCTGATGACCCTTTTCCTTCCAGTTATACAGAGGCCCTTCCATATCGCTCTGATCTTTCACGTTCTTGACCTCGTCGGCTGTCATGTCCTGCGGTACCGATGATCCTGACCATGGAACCACGCTCCAGCCTTGCTGTCCGTCGAATGCCTGAATCATTTTATTTCCCTGCACTTCTGCTTCCACCCTGAGTTTGGATGGTCTTTTTATAATCATCGTTGTCGGAAATTCCATCCCCTGAGCAAGGGTTTTACCCTTTGCCGTGAACGTGGTCCAATCTTTCATTTTTTCGATTCCTGTAGCTTTGTAATAAGCCGTGAGAACCTCGTCGAGTTTCATTTCCTGAGCATTCACAGCCATGGCCATGAGAAATGCAATTAATAAAGCGAGTGTTTTTTTCATATTTAAAGATTTAATGAAGGTCAATAGATGAGCATTAGAAGTACAAAGGTTAGAATAGTTACAGAGAATTACAAATTATATGCTTTCAATACCTTAACATACCCGGTCTTTTTTGTTCATAAATCTGAAAACTGTGCAGGTTTTCTTGAGATGATATTTCAATTCATTGAAGGCCGTTCGTGATATTTTTGCGATATTTACCTGCAAAAATCGACCTTTTATTTATTTTAATATGAGCATTTTTCAAAATCATTATCTTCAGATAATCGCCAGTGCGATCATTGTTTATATTTTCCTTATCCTGGCGGTGCGTCTTTTCGGGAAAAAGGAACTGGCCCAGCTTTCGGTATTCGACCTTGTATTTATACTGCTTATCAGCAATGCAGTTCAGAATGCCATGGTGCTGGGCGACAGCAGCCTTATCGGAGGTTTATTGGCAGCCCTTGCCCTCTTCGTCGTAAATTACGCGATGAAGTATTTGATGTTCCGATATCCCGGATTCAGCAAAGCTTTGCAAGGAGACCCGATAATGCTTGTTTACCAGGGGAAGGTCCTCGACTCACATCTCAGGCTGGCTAAGATCTCAAAGGAAGAGGTCCTTGAGGCAATCCGCGAACATGGTGTTCCTTCTGAGAAGGAAGTTGACCTTGCAATTCTTGAAGTTGATGGTAATATCAGTGTATTATCCAGCGAATTCGCGCATAAAAGCAGCCACAGGCACAAAGGGCATAAGGTGGTGAGGAAGGAAAATTAAAAGCGAAAGGCGAAAGGCGAAAAGCGAAAGGCGAAAAGCGAAAAGCGAAAGGCGAGAAGCGAAAAGCGAAAGGCGAAAGGCGAAAGGCGAAAGGCGAAAGGCGAGAAGCGAAAGGCGAAAAGCGAAAGGCGAGAAGCGAAAAGCGAAAAGCGAAAGGCGAAAGGCGAAAAGCGAAAGGCGAGAAGCGAAAAGCGAAAAGCGAAAGGCGAAAGGCGAGAAGCGAAAATCAAATTTCGCTTTTCGCTTTTCGCTACTTATTTCGCATACTGCACAGCCCTGGTTTCCCTGATGACCGTGATCTTGATCTGACCAGGATAAGTCATTTCGCTCTGGATCTTTTTTGACAGATCGAAAGCAAGCTGATTTGCTTCAAGGTCGTTCACCTTATCAGCCCCCACAATAACACGCAGCTCACGGCCTGCCTGGATGGCAAATGTCTTAACAACACCGGGGTAACTCAATGCCAGTTCCTCAAGATGCTTGAGTCTTTCAATATAGGCTTCAACGACTTCCCGGCGTGCGCCAGGCCTTGCTCCTGATATTGCATCGCAAACCTGCACTATAGGTGAAATGAGGTTATCCATCTCTATTTCATCGTGGTGAGCGCCGATAGCATTAATGATTTCCGGTTTTTCCTTGAATTTTTCCGCCATTTTCATACCCAGTATTGCATGCGGCAGATCGGGTTCATTATCGGGAACTTTACCAATGTCGTGCAGCAGTCCGGCACGCTTCGCTTTCTTCGGATTGATGCCCAATTCTGCAGCCATTGTCGCGCTCAGCTTGGCTACTTCGATGGAATGCTGAAGAAGGTTCTGCCCGTATGAGGAACGGTATTTCATTTTACCGATCATTCGTAAAAGCTCATGATGCAGGTTATGGATACCCAGGTCGATACTTACACGTTTCCCTGTTTCATTGATCTCCTGTTCGAGCTGCTTTCTGGTTTTTGCAACGACTTCCTCAATGCGTGCCGGGTGAATTCGTCCGTCAGTCACCAGCTTGTGAAGAGAAAGCCTTGCGATCTCCCGCCTCACAGGATCGAAACCTGAAAGAAGAATAGCATCGGGAGAATCATCGATAATGATCTCGACCCCGGTAAGTGATTCAAGGGTACGGATATTACGGCCCTCACGACCTATGATCCGGCCTTTGATCTCCTCACTTTCAATATTGAAAACCGAAACTGTATTTTCAATGGCATGTTCAGTCGCAGTCCTTTGAATGGTCTCAATAATGATCTTTTTAGCTTCCGTATTAGCTGTTATTTTGGCTTCATCAATAATATCTTTAACATGCACCAGGGCGTCGGCCTTCGCTTCTTCCTTCAGGTTTTCGATCAGCTGAGTCTTCGCTTCCTGGGCAGAAAGGTTTGAAATGGTTTCAAGCTTTTCTATCTGGATTTTCTGGGCCTTGTCGAGGTCACCCTGTTTCTTGCTCACGATCTCTACCTGGGTCTGGAGATTCTGTTTGATGGTGGCGATCTCCTTCTGTTTCTTCGCAAACTCTTCAACCTTTTGATTCAGTAAGACTTCCTTTTGCTTCAGCTTATTTTCATTCTTCGCGGTTTCATCATTCTTTTCATGAACAAATTTCTCATGTTCCGATTTAAGCTGGAGGAACTTTTCTTTAGCCTGAAGGATTTTTTCTTTTTTAATGACTTCGGCCTTATCCATTGCCTCTTTCAGAAGGGCATCGCGTTTGCGTTCCAGCGCTTTGTTTAAGATCGTTCCGGTAATAAGCCCTCCGATGATCATACCGCTTACACCGATAATTAAAAATAACAGGATGTTTGGCATATATATAGTGTTTGATAGTTAAAATAAAAAACCCGCACTAAACAGCGAGGTAATGATAAACCTCTATACGACATGGTTAGGGCTGCCGGGTAATTCGAACGTCCACTGTCCGACCATAGTCGGAATCCTGCAAGCAGGAGTGAGGCCTGTCCTACAAACCCATGAGCTTTGCCCTAATGCTTGTAATGTTAGGTTTACAAACTGTCTGAATTAGTGCGGGTAAATCTTTGATTCATTTCAAAGAACATTCTATTCGGATAGATATTCTGCCAGGACCTGGTCAACCTCTTTCAGCTTTGCTTTCCATTGTCCTTCCTGCTGCTTCAGTATTTCTTCATTCTGAAGAAAATTGGTTGCATATTCAAGAGCGACCATGGCAAGCAGGTCCTGTTTGTCTTTATAGGCATAATTCATTGAATAATCCTTGACCCTTTGCTCAATCAACCGGGAGGCCTTACGAAATAATTCCTCACGATCTTTCTCAACGACAAGCCTGTAGGGCCGGTCAGCGACGTTCAATGAAATAGCTAATTCGTTCATTATTCAACAGCAATATCTTTCAGGTATTTAATAACCCGATACATTTATCGATTTCCCTCACAAGTTCATTAACCCTGGCCTTAATGTCCGAATTGTTTTCTTTTCCTTCGGTCATTTTGACAAGTTTCAATATCCGGATTTTCTCTTCCAATCCGTAAATTACCTGCTTTTGTTCTTCGCTTCTTTTTTTAAGTTGGTTAAAATCAATCGTTAACTGTTCATTTTCATTCTGCAGTTTCTTTTGCAGGGCGATGAATTTCCTGACCTTAAAATCAATGCCGGAGACCAGGGTTGTGACATCGTCCATACATCAAAACCATTTCTAATTTGCTGCAAAGATAATTATTTGATCAGCCTGATGCAAATAAATTAAAACAAGTCCAATCAGGCCATTATGGCAGATCAAATTTTTGTTAAAAAGCCTATCACTTTTTACGGTTTTCGGGATTAAGGAAATAAGGATTTACGATTTACGATGTACGATGTATGATTTACGATTTTGGAATTACGATTTCATCCTGTAAACCCTATTCGCTCATGCCTCATGCCTCATAGCTCATGGCTCATGGCTCATGGCTCATGACTAATCGCTTTAATATGAATGAGCAATTCCTTCAATATATCTGGAAGTTCAGGCTTCTTAACCCTGATCTTCGTACATCAGGAGGGGAAAAACTGGCAGTTCTGCATCCGGGGATACAGAACACCGATGGCGGGCCTGATTTCTTTAATGCGCGGATACGGATCAATACGAATATCTGGGCAGGCAATGTGGAAGTTCATTACAGGTCATCAGACTGGATCAGGCACAGGCACCAGTTCGATCCGGCATATGAAAATGTCATTCTCCATGCGGTCTACGAGAATGACCAGGCCATCAGGACGAAGCATAAAGAAATGATGCCTACCCTCATAATGAGAAACAATTTTCCTGCATCTATCGAAGAAAGGTATACACAAATCATGCAAAACCATCTCTGGATACCCTGTTATAAACTGCTGAACGGGGCCGGAACAAATGTTCTGAGGTTGTGGGCTCCTGCTTTGGCAACGGAGCGCCTGACTGCAAAATCGGGATTCGTTTTGCGTTTGCTTGATGAGTATGCTGACTGGGATGAGGTCCTTTATATTTTACTTTCTTCCGGATTTGGTTTTCGGATTAATGCACTTCCGTTTGAACTCCTGGCGCGGTCGATCCCATTGAGGATCGTGAGGAAAAACGCCGACAGCCTGTTTAAGCTTGAGGCCTTGTTTTACGGCCAATCGGGGCTTCTGTGTAAGCATCCGGGGGACAAATACAAGCGTTCCCTTCAGGCGGAATACCGTCATCAGCAGGCAAAATACAATTTAAAGCCTTTAAAACCAGGACTCTGGAAGATGCTAAGGTTACATCCTCAGAATTTCCCTGATATCAGGATAAGCCAGCTCGTACAATGCCTTTACAACTGCAAAGCTGAGCCCGGGATGTTGCTGAATATTACGGAAACTGATAAATTGAAGGATTTTTTCAGGCTCTCTGCATCGGAATACTGGAACAGGCATTACAGGTTCGGGAGAACCTCCGGAAAGAAAGAAAAAAAGATCGGTTGCGGCTCGGCAGGCTTACTGCTTATCAATATCCTGGCACCATTCTTCTTTGCATATGGCTCCGCCCGGGATTTTAGTCCTTTAAGGATGAGGGCCGTGGAATTGCTTGAAAGCATTGAGGGAGAAGACAACCATGAAACAAGAATGTGGCAATCCCTGGGCATGAATGCAGGGAATGCCCTGGAATCACAGGCCTTGATACAGCTAAAGAGAACCTATTGTGATCATAAGCGCTGCCTTGAGTGCAGGATAGGACTTAAAGTGCTTGATAAAAAACCGATGCCATGAAAAGATACCAGGTGATAAGGGACTACCTCACGTTTAACAGGAGTGAGATCAGGGGGATCATAGTGTTGCTTGTGATCCTGTTGCTGGTTGCCACGGCAAATCAGTTACTGCCTGAAGAACATATTGTCCCTTCAGTCAATTTTCCCGGCCTGGAGAAAGAACTTCTCGAGTTTGAAGCCGGGATCAAAACATCTGAGAGTAATGATTCAATCAGCCGGATAAATAAATTCAAATCCAAATGGTCATTGGCAGACAAAACCGGAGATTCTGCCAGGGGTGCAACATACCCTGCCAGGCCCCTGGTAAGGATTGATATTAACAAAGCCGACACCCTGGAACTTCAGAGGCTGAAAGGAATAGGTCCATCCTATGCCCGGAGGATCGTAAATTACAGGAACAGGCTTGGCGGTTTCATCAACAACAGGCAGCTGCTTGAAGTCTGGGGCGTGGATACTACTCTCTACAATCTCATCAGGGAACATCTTATCGTCACATCAGATTCGGTAATAAAACTTGAGATCAACACAATTTCGTTCAAGGAATTGCTGAAACATCCTTATTTCCCTTATGAGATAACCCGTGCGATCATATTATACAGGCAGAAGAATAAGATATTCAGATCAGTGGATGAGCTGAAGTTAGTGGAAGGGGTAAGTGATTCGGCATTTCGTAAGATCAGACCTTATGTGAAAATAGCGAAATAGTGTCCGGCGAAGCCATAATGAGCACACAAATGAGATAAGCAATTGGTGCGAATAAATGATTAAATTTTGGTTTCGTCGTCGGTGGAAGTTGATTTCCAGTATGCATCTTCACCTTCTTCCTCTTCATCATCATTCCAGACATAAACCTGCTTCTGCGGACCTGATTTTCGGTACCATATAGCAAGAAGCGCCCCAGATAACAATCCCATAAGATGTGATTCCCAGGAAATATGTTCCTTCGGGAAAAACTGGGGAAACAGCCCCCACAAAAGGCTTCCGTATAAAAAGGTGACCAGAAGGGTAATGATCATAAGCCTTGGTTCCCGACGTATGATGCCGCTCAGGAATAGAAACGAAGCGAGTCCGTAGATGATCCCGCTGGCCCCGATATGGGCCGCGCTCCCCCTTGCAAAAACCCAGACCCAGATACCTGTCATCAGCCAGATCAGAAGTAATACCTTCCATGCCAGGGAGCGGTAAAAATAGAAGAGAAGAGACCCAAGGACCAGGAGAGGCACGGTGTTTGCAAAGAGATGTGAAAATCCTGCATGCAGAAGTGGAGCGGTAATGATGCCCGGCAATCCTTTTATCTTCAAAGGGTATAATCCGTATTCATTCATCCCTATGTCCCAGATCACATCAGCTGCCCTGATCAGCCAGAGAAGGATTACGAAAGCAACCGGAACGACCATGCTTTTGAGCAGTCTCTTTTGTTCGGCTTTCAAAGGATCAGTGTAGGGTTGATCAGGCAAATGAAAAGGTGTTAATGTTCTGTTAAGAGGGGTTAAAATTAGTTAAATCAACGAGCTGCGTCAAAAGGTATGCCAAAAATGGATAATTTTGCCGAAATATTTTAATTAGCTTTAATTCTTAACCAGTATGATGAATAAAAAGAAATACCTGCTGCTGACTATTTCAATTATGCTATTATGTTTTTTCAGTGGGATGCAGGCCCGGGCACAGAACCAGAAGGAGCTTTATGCCAATTTGAAAAAATTCAGTGCTTTTATGCAGTTGGTTGAATTCGCATATGTGGATACTGTTAATGAAAATAAATTGGTGGAAAAGTCTATCGTTGAGACTTTGAAGGAACTGGATCCGCATTCGATGTATATTTCAAAGAAGGATGTGCAGCGTGCGAATGAACCGCTCGAAGGCAATTTTGAAGGAGTAGGTATTCAGTTCGAGATACTGCGTGATACCATTAACGTGGTTCATACCATATCGGGCGGTCCCAGTGAAAAGCTTGGAGTGATGCCTGGTGACAAGATAATTAAAATTGACGGGCAGCTGGCAACCGGAAAAACTATCACCAACCAGTTTGTCCTTGATCATCTCAGGGGCAAAAAAGGCACAAAGGTGGAGGTCTCCATTTTGAGGACCGGCAAAAAGGAGCTGATAGATTACTCAATCATCCGTGATAAAATTCCCTTAAACAGTATTGATGCCGTATACATGATCACACCAGAAACCGGGTACATCAATCTGAACCGTTTTGCACAGACTTCAATGCAGGAGTTTGTTGATGCGACTCTGAATCTTAAGTCACAGGGTATGAAAAATCTCATCCTGGACCTCCGTAATAATTCCGGGGGGTATATGGGAACAGCCATTGACCTCTCAGACCAGTTCCTTGATGCTGGTAAACTTATAGTGTATACTGAAGGAGTTCACAGCCCAAGGGAAGATTATAACTCCAGTGAAAAAGGCCTTTTTGAAAAAGGTAAACTGGTCGTTATGATAAACGAGAATTCCGCCTCGGCCAGTGAGATCGTGGCCGGCGCTATTCAGGACTGGGACCGTGGTGTTATTGTTGGCAGGAGGTCATTCGCGAAAGGACTGGTTCAGAGGCCGTTTTCGCTGCCCGACAGTTCACAGGTGAGGCTTACTACAGCCAGGTACCACACTCCCTCGGGCCGTTGTATTCAGAAATCTTATGCCGAAGGAGCTGATAAGTATTATATGGACTTTGCCAAACGGGTCAAGAGAGGAGAGCTTGTCCATCCCGACAGTATTAAGTTCCCCGATTCCCTTAAATTCTTTACTTCGAAGAAACGAGTGGTATACGGCGGAGGTGGAATTATGCCTGACGTGTTCATCCCCTGGGATTCAACCATTATTTCGGATTATTACCTGGAACTGCGCAGGAAAAATATTATCAATCTCTTTGTCGGGGATTATGTTGATAAGAACCGGCAGAATCTGCAGGCTTCTTACCCCGACTTCAAAACCTTTAACAAGTCTTTTATATTGGATGAGGCCTTCATGAAGCCATTCTTTGAACTTGCTGAGAAGCAGGGTATAAAGCTTGATGAAAAAGGATACGGCACTTCAGCAAAACTGATCAAATCACAAATCAAAGGCCTTATTGCCGAGAAACTATGGACATTGAGCACATTCTACGAGGTCGCCAACCAGGTTGATGATGAGGTGATCAAAGCCGTTGAAGTAGTTGAGGATAATGCACTTTTTGATAAGCTAAAGATCGACCGTTAATTTGGATCTTCAGGAATCTTTACCATTCATTCATATTGCGTTACCGGTTCTGAACGAACCTCAGTTCCTGCGCCGGGTTGTCGATTGTATTACCCGGCAAACCTACGGAAGATATAAGGTTTATATTTGTGTGAACCAGCCGGAAGCATGGTGGAACGATTCCGATAAATCGGAGATCTGCCTTACGAACGAAATGACCCTGGAGTGGCTCCGGGCACTTGATCCTGGCACATTTTCTGTTATTGACAGGGCTTCCAGAAACCATGGATGGAATATGAAGAATTTCGGAATCGGCTGGGCCCGCAAGGTGATCATGGACAGGATCGTGAACCAGGCTGATCCTTCTGATCTGATCCTGAGCCTTGATGCCGATACCACCTTTAATGAGAACTATTTCCTGTCGGTGGCGCTTAATTTCTATAATAATCAGGATGCCGTCGGGCTTGCAGCTCCATACTTCCATCTTATTTCCGAAGACCCCAGGGCTTACAGGGCTATTCTCAGGTACGAGATTTATATGAGGCATTACCAGCTGAACCTTTGGCGCATAGCAAGTCCGTATACGTTTACGGCACTTGGATCAGCGATTGCCTGCCCGGTATGGGCATATAAGGCGGTGGGAGGGATGACTCCGAAAACCAGCGGCGAGGATTTTTATTTTCTCCAGAAGCTGAGAAAATACGGAAGAATATTATTCTGGAACGACGAGAAAGTATTTCCTGAAGCCAGGTTCAGCGACCGTGTTTTTTTTGGCACCGGCCCTGCCATGATCAAAGGGGATGCAGGCGACTGGACCAGCTATCCCATTTACCCTTTCGAACTGTTTGATGAAATATGGGAAACCTATGAGCTTTTCCCTTCATTTTTCAAAAAGACACAAAGTACAGATGTTGTAAAGTTTCTTTCAGTACTGCTTAAAGAAAAAGACCCTTTTGCCCCTTTAAGAAAGAATTTCAAAACGACGGAAAACTTTGTCAGGGCCTGTCATGAGAAATTTGACGGACTCAGGATACTTCAGTATCTGAAAGCTAATCAGAAGAAATGCCAGGGCACTGATGAGGAACATTTACTGAAGTTTCTCAAGGCAAACTATGATCAGTCACAGCTGAGGAACCTGGGTATTGACTTCGGGTCTTTTTCATTTGAAAGATCTCCCCTGAACGATCTTGAAAAAATCAGGCTTCTCCTGTTTGAGAAAGAGGAAGAGTCAAGGTTTATTTCAGCACTGTGTTGACCAGGTTGGCGGCATCTTCAAGAGTAGCAGCAGAGTGAACCTTCAGACCTGATTCATCGATCAGCTTCCTTGCTTCCACTGCATTTGTACCCTGAAGCCTGACAATGATGGGAACCTGTATGTTCCCTATGTTATTACAGGCATCCACAATTCCCTGGGCCACACGGTCACAGCGAACGATTCCTCCAAAAATGTTGACCAGTATAGCTTTTACTGCAGGATCCTTAAGTATTATCCTGAACCCTTCCTCCACACGTTTAGCATTGGCGCTTCCGCCAACATCAAGGAAATTGGCAGGGTCGCCGCCTGAAAGTTTGATAATATCCATAGTGGCCATGGCAAGACCGGCTCCATTCACCATGCATCCCACATTTCCGTTTAGTTTGACATAATTAAGATCGTATCTGGAAGCTTCGACTTCAATAGGGTCTTCCTCGTCAAAGTCACGCATCGTTGCGATGTCGGGATGACGGAACAAAGCATTGTTATCAATCACAACCTTCGCATCGGCAGCAAGAATCTTGTCATCTGATGTTTTAAATAAAGGATTGATCTCAATCAATGTGGCATCAGATTTAATATAAGCCTGGTAAATTGCAAGAAGGAAACGAATCATGTTCTTGTATGACTCCCCCGTAAGGTTCAGGTTGAATGCAATTCTCCTTGCCTGGTACTGCTGAAGCCCGAGTGTCGGGTCGATTTCTTCGGTAAATATCTGGTCCGGAGTTTCTTCGGCAACTTTTTCAATATCCATGCCACCACGAGGGGAATACATGATAATGATGCGACCCGACTTCCGGTTTAAAAGCAGGCTGAGATATATTTCGGACGGATCAGCAGGTCCGGGATAGAAAATATTCTGTTCAACGTAAACTTTTCTAACCAGCTTCCCTTCAGCACTTGTTTGCGGTGTTACAAGCATCATTCCAATGATCTGGTCGGCATATTGCCTGACCTCATTCAGGCTTTTTGCAATTTTAACGCCCCCGCCTTTCCCTCGTCCCCCTGCATGCACCTGCGCTTTGATCACCCATTTTTCAGTGCCTGTCAAGGATTGTAATGCTTTCGCGGCATTGATCGCTTCTTCAGGTGTGTTGGCAACCAGGCCCTCGGGAACAGGCACTCCATATTGCTTCAGGATGATTTTACTTTGATATTCATGCAGGTTCATAGCGTAATGATATATTTTTGTAAATGTTTCAGATTCAGCAAGATAAATGTACAATGATATCGGTGATCCGATGTCGGTATCCTGCTGCCAAAAGTAACCCTTTGATTCCGAACTGCAAAATATTTCAGGACCCCGGATTTTGTTAACTTTGCCCTTTCTTTTTTCATGATAATTGCCAGAGATATATACAAGTCATTCGGCGAACTGAATGTTCTGAAAGGTATAAGCCTCGAAATACATGACGGTGAGATCATTTCTATTGTCGGGGCCTCGGGAGCCGGGAAATCCACCCTCCTGCACATCCTTGGTACTCTCGATAAGGCAGATTCGGGCTTTATTGAAGTTAATGGTATGAGGGTTGATGGACTATCCGATAAAAAGATTTCTGAGTTCAGGAATAGAAACGTAGGCTTCGTTTTCCAGTTTCATCATCTCCTTCCTGAATTCAATGCTCTTGAGAACGTTTGTATCCCGGGATTTATTAAGGGAGGTTCAAGAAATGAGACGGTCGAAAAAGGGAAGGAGCTGATGGACATACTGGGACTGTCGCAACGGCTTAAACACAGACCTTCCGAATTATCAGGCGGGGAGCAGCAACGGGTTGCTATCGCGAGGGCTTTGATCAATGATGCTGGTCTGATCCTTGCTGATGAACCTTCCGGTAATCTCGACAGCAACTCCGCCATGGAATTGCATAAGCTGTTTTTTAGTTTACGGGAACGGTTTCATCAGACCTATGTTATTGTCACACATAATACGGAACTGGCAGGAATGGCCGACAGAAAACTGACAATCCGCGATGGCGTGATAATTCAATAATTAAAATTATTTCCAGATTTTTACGTTATACAATACCAGGAAAAAACAGCCAGGTTTTCATTTCCGCATAAAATTGAAGATATTGCATGAAACTACATACCCGGAAATCTGATTCATTATCATTCATCTTCCTTATTTTCTCCCTGAGTGTTTTGGCGTATAGTGCATATACGATAATATGGCCTATTCAAAGTGATTTTTCCGGAAATGGTCCCTCGAATGAATGCCTCACCGATACCCTGACCAGGGGTAAACTTCCTCTTTCAGACACCGCTTATGCTAATGCCTTGCAACGCGCTGATATGTTCTTAAAGGCGAATAAACCGGAAGCATGCCTTGCAGAACTGGAGCAGGCAAAAAAACTCAGACCGGAAGATAAAACCCTTAACTCCCGTATTGCCCAGGTCAGGGGAATGATCTCCGGGAATAAGAAAAAGCAGGCTGATATGCTTACCTCCGTCGTTTCAGGAGATGCTGCTTTTCAGAAAAAGGATTATCTGAATGCGAAAGCCTATTATCAGCTCGCATTGAATTTATTCCCGACAGATTCCCTCGTGAAGGACAAACTAAAGAAGACCATGGATCTTCTTCGTTCACAGAAAGCACAAAATACGCTTTTTGATGTGGCCGTGGCCAATGCCGACAGGCTTTTTCAGGCCGGGGAATACGACCGTGCCAAAGAGGAATATGAAAATGCTTCCCGTTTGATTCCCTCGGAACAATACCCGAAACAAAAGATCAATGAGATAATAAAAATCAAGGTAGATCAGCAGTTTGAAGATGGGATGTATTCAGAGGCCATATTAAATGCCGACAAATATTATAATGCTAAGAACTGGCAGCCTGCACTGCTTGAATACCAGAATGCGCAAAAGATAAGGCCTCAGGAAAAATATCCAAAGGATCGTATAGCTGAGCTGATCCCGCTTATCGCTGCACAGCGAAGCAGGGATGAGGCATACATTAAGCTTATTGCCAGTGCTGACCAGCTGTTTTCCGATAAGTTATATTTAGGAGCGAGGAAGGACTATGATGCTGCCTCAAAGATCAAACCCGATCAGCCATATCCCAAAAATAAAATCGCGGAAATTGACGGATTGCTAGCAAAAATGGGCAAAACCCAGAAAGATTACGAACAGTATATCAGCCTTGCCGACAGTTTTTATATTGAGAAAAACTTCATCAGGGCCAGGGATTATTATACACTTGCATCGGGAGTGAAACCCGGGGAAAACTATCCGAAGGAAATGCTTGTTAAGGTCAAACCCCTGATTGCCGGGCAGGAGGCAGGAGAGAAGGCCAAAGAAGAAGCCTACCTTTCGGCAATCGCCATTGCCGACCAGGAATTTATCAGCAAGAATTACGAGCAGGCTAAAAAGGAATACCAGAGAGGATTGGCTATTAAACCGGCAGAAGCCTACCCGAAGAGCAGGATCACAACCATTGATAAGATTATCGCGGATCAGCAGCAGGCTGCACTTGTGGCTGCGGCAGCCAAAGCCAGGGAAGCCGAAAAGCAAACGGCTGAACTTGCACGGCTTAAAAAGCTGGATGACGATTATAATGCTGCAGTAAAGAAAGGCGATTCCCTCCTGGGGACGACGCAATACGCCCAGGCAAAGACCGCCTTTACCGAGGCTGCGGCCTTAAAACCGGCCGAGGCCTATCCGAAAGAAAAACTGGCTCAGATCAATACGGCTCAGGCTGAGCTGGCGAAGCGGGAAGCGCTGGAAAAAGAGAGACTTGAGAAGCAGCAGGCCCTGGATAAACAATACCTTGCTACCATTATTGCAGCCGACAAACTTCTGGCCACGAAATCCTATCCGGATGCCAAAACCCAGTATGCAGCTGCCCTTGCGCTGAAACCGGGAGAAGCTTATCCCGGGACAAAAATTGCGGAAATCGATAAGATCCTGGATGAGATAGCCAGGCAGAAGGCTGAAGCCTTGCTGAAACAAAAATCGCTCGATGAACAATATACCGCCCTTATCACCAATGCGGATAAGCTGCTTGCTGATAAAACCTATGATCAGGCAAAGGCGGAATACCAGAAAGCCTCAGCTCTGAAACCAACGGAAGCCTACCCGAAGAGCAGGATCACAACCATTGATAAGATTATCGCGGATCAGCAGCAGGCTGCACTTATGGCTGCGGCAGCCAAAGCCACGGAAGCCGAAAAGCAAACGGCCGAATTGGCGCGGCTTAAAAAGCTGGATGACGATTATAGTGCTGCAGTAAAAAAAGGGGATTCCCTGCTGGGGGCCGCGCAATATACCCAGGCAAAGACCGCCTTTACCGAGGCTGCGGCCTTAAAACCGGCCGAGGCCTATCCGAAAGCAAAACTGGCTCAGATCAATACGGCTCAGGCTGAGCTGGCGAAGCGGGAAGCGCTGGAAAAAGAGAGACTTGAGAAGCAGCAGGCACTCGACAGTCAATATCAGGCTGCAATAGCAGAAGCGGATAAACTGCTGGGGGAACATTCACTCGGCGGAGCCAAAGCAAAGTATACCTCCGCTTTGACGCTTAAACCCTCCGAAGCGTATCCGAAGTCCAGGATTGCAGAGATCGACAAAACTGTTACTGATTCCATCCAGAAGCAGAAAGCACTTGACCTTCAGTATGCAGGGCTGATCAGGAATGCCGACCAGTTGCTGCTGGCAAAGACATATGGACAGGCGAAAGCTGAGTATGGCAAGGCTTCCGGATTGAAGCCATCCGAAGAATATCCAAAAGAAAAGATCAGTGAAATTGAAAAAGCCCTTGCAGATATTGCAGCGACCAAAGCAAGGGACAGCGCTTATTCAGCAGTGATTGCCGATGCCGACAAACTGCTTGCCTCAAAATTATTTGAACAGGCAAAAGCTGAATACCAGAAGGCGTTACAGTTTAAGGCGGATGACCTCTACGTGAAGACAAAGATTGGGGAGATCGACAGAGCTGTTGCTGAAATTGCACAGCAAAAAGCGACAATTGAAAACAGGTATAAATCATCCATTACAAAAGCAGACCAGTTACTGGCTGCGAAATCGTATGAACAGGCGAAGGCTGAATATAACACAGCCCTTGGTATCAAAGGGGGAGAACAATATCCACAGGATAAAATAAAGGAAATCAACACAATTCTTTCAGAATTAAAGGCCAAAGAGGATGCTTATAAAGCTTCAATTGCAAAGGCCGACCAACTGCTGTTTGAAAAGAAATTCGAGGAAGCCCGCACCGAATATGAAAATTCTCTTTCCATCAAACCCAATGAGCAATATCCAAAGAATAAAGTAGATGAGATCAATAAAAAGCTCTCAGAGTTACAGGGCAGAAAAAAGACCTTCGATGATCTCGTGTTAAAAGGTGACAATTCGCTTAATGGTAAAGATTACGGCAAAGCCAGGGAATTCTTTCAACAGGCCATGGCTCTGTTTCCTGAAGAGACATACCCGAGGAACCAGCTTAACCGCGTGAATAGTGTAATTGACAGCATTTATCGCGCAAATAAGGGTAAATATGACAAAGCCATTGTTGAGGCGGATAAATTCTATAATGGTTTTGAATTTGACAAGGCTATTGATGCATATACTGATGCCTCGGTTCTCCTGCCCATGGAGAATTACCCGAAGGAGATGATAACCAGGATCCACAGGACGATTGCCGAAAATGCAATTGCCGATGTGCTGAACAGCCCGGTTACCATTAGCTCAAACAATGAGAAGCAGTTCAAATTCACACCCCTTAATGTAGCTTCGCGCAAAGACAATTTTATCTATATAAAGCTCAGGAACCTTTCGGGTAAGCCTTTCAATGTTCTTCTTCGTTACGGGAAGGACAAGCAGCCTTCCGGTGGCGTTGTTATCCGCAATCTGAGCGCCGACGGTAAAGTGAATGAAAGACTGATCAGCGTGAGGGAACAGGATGTCTGGTATCGTATTGACAATGACTATATCAGCCTTTATCCCCAGGGTGGCGATATAGAAGTAAGCTTCATCCAGGTTTCAAAAGCAAGATAAGAGATTTTTTTTTATTTTTACAGCATCTTTTTGAGCTGTTTGATCTCTTTTATTCCTGCTTTATGCCAATCATGAATATTCATGCCAACAATGATTTCCGTTTGAGGTTCAAAGATCTCTGGCGGCTCATCGGCAACTCCCCCTTACTGGTCATTAACTTTATTTATAAAGGCCAAAAGCGGACAATTTACGCTAAATCGGAGCATTTTAATATTACCGGAAGTATCAAAGACAGGATGGCCCTGTATATCATTGAGAAAGCCTATCATGAAGGCCGTATCAAACCGGAGGACACCATTGTTGAAGCGACCAGCGGAAATACCGGAATTTCCTTTTCTGCCATCGGCAGGGCCCTGGGTCATAAAGTAAGGATCATCATGCCTGACTGGATGAGCAAGGAGCGTGTTGATATTATAAACAGCTTCGGGGCTGAAATCATTCCGATTTCAAAAGAGCAGGGAGGCTTTCTGGGCAGTATAAAGCTTTCTGAAGAAATTGCATCCAGGGAAGCAAACATCTTTCTTCCTCAGCAGTTCTCTAATGAAGCTAATGCCCAGGCTCATGAGAGAACTACCGGACCTGAGATCTGGAGCCAGCTTACATATCATGGAATTACACCCGATGCTTTCGTCGCGGGTGTAGGTACCGGCGGCACTGTGATGGGTGTTGGCAGGTTTCTCAGGCAAATGAACCCTGAAATAAAAATTCATCCCCTTGAACCGGCTGAGTCTCCCACGATGTCGACAGGCCATAAAGTCGGATCCCACCGTATTCAGGGAATCTCGGATGAATTTGTGCCTGCCCTGGTCAAGCTTGAACAGCTGGACCGGATCATTGCAGTTCCTGACGGTGATTCGATCATCATGGCCCAGAAACTTGCCAGGCAGCTGGGACTGGCAGTTGGAATTTCATCAGGCGCCAATTTCCTTGGAGCATTGCAGGTGCAAAACAGCATGGGGCCTGAAGCGAAAGTGGTAACCGTTTTCGCCGATTGTAATAAAAAATATCTCAGCACGGATCTGATGCGCGAGGAACCTGTAAGGTCAGACTATGAAAGCCCGGAGGTGGAACTGATCAATTTCAAGGTGTATAAGCGGGTTTGCGATAATTGCTGCGATATGTTCGAATGCGAGATCAAGCCTTATACAAGAACCAAGCAGGTCTGAAGCCAGGCATTAAAAGGTACAGACCCTTCGCATATCAATGCAGCGGGTGCAGAATGATCAGTGTGATTTCAGGCTTTATTCCTACTCTTCCGGCATAACCGACCGTGCCAAGGCCCCTGTTGACATATAAAGCAGAGCTCAACCCGTCTTTGTTCCTGGTATATAATCCGCCCCAGAAATGATTCGATGAGGAGAGTATGCTCCATCTCAGGGCCCCGCTTTCTATACCGAACTGCCCGCCATGTGTATGCCCCGAGAGGGTAAGATCTATTTCAGGATGCTTTTTACTGATAATGCTGTCCCAGTAAGAGGGGTCGTGAGAAAGCAGGACTTTGAACCCCGATTTGCTGATGCCTTTTTCGGCTCTGACGATGTCGCCATATCTCTGAAACCTCCTCGTGGCTCCCCAGTTCTCGACCCCGATAATTGTAATGCTGTCGCTGCCTGACCGGATCACAGCCGATTTATTAAGCAACAGTTTCCATCCCAGTTCGGAGTAAAACGTCCTGAGATCCTCGAGATTCTGATGTTTTGCAAGGGATGACTCCCATTTTACATAATCTCCGTAATCGTGGTTTCCCATTATGGCAAAAACACCGGATGGGGCATGCAGCTTTTTAAAATACGGAATAAAATCCCGGCCTTCCGCCGTGGAGAATGTGAACATATCACCTGTAAAGACGATCAGGTCGGGTTTGAGTGCATTGATCCTGTCAACCACTTCCGCCAGCTTCTCCCGGCAGGTCCAGTTGCCGAGATGAACATCCGAGAACTGAACTATCCTGAAATTACTGAATGACCCGGGGATCTTTCGTGAGCTGAAATCCACAGTCGTTACTTTAAAATCATAGACCCAGGTGATCATTCCAAGCAGGAGTAAAATCCAGAACATTCCCCCGATTATCCAGGCTGAAAGGTCGACCCAACGCAGCCAGGTGGCTTTAACTTTAAACAGCCGGGAAATTATAAGGCTGGCCAGCCTGCTTATAAGGGAAACGGCCAGAGGTATCATTTTAGCCACTATGGTCATCATCAGCAGGCTCATTAATATGGCCTTGACCGTAACATTCCAGAATATGAAAGGAACAATGAACCCGAAGATCACCAGGCCAAACAGGCTCACAGCCGGCAGCCAGTATAAGGCTGCAAGGAGTAACTTCAGCGGTGCAGCCCGATGTTTGATCCATTTCCGCACCGAGAGCCATAAGGCCAGGTCTCCGATCAGGAATATCGCAAGAAATATCAGGACTCCCAGGTATTTTGGGAAAAAGGATGTCAGAATAAGGATCAATGCAAGGATACCCGAAAGGAAAAGCGCCGGGAGAATGATCTTTCTCATTTATTTTTTACATAATTCACAAGGCCTTTCGCTTTGAAGATCTCCATGAGTTTATCGGGCAGGGCTGAAAAGCTGAATGGTTTTGAGTTTACATAAACCAGGCCTTTTTCAAAATCGACTTTCACCTCATCGCCTTGTTTATAGGCATCAACTGCCCCGGGGACCAGGAGGATCGGCAGCCCCTGGTTCACTGATGACCGGTAGAATATACGGTTTACCGACTTACAGATTACAGCTTTTATTCCTGCAAAAGCGAGGCCTACCGAAGGGTGTTCACGTGAACTTCCGCATCCGAAGTTAGCCCCGGCCATGATAATATCGCCTGCTTTGACCCTTTCGGCAAAGCTGTTGTCAAATCCCTTGAACAGGTGAGGCATGATCTTATCGGGTTCGGAACTCTGCACATTATAGGTGAGGTTACCGGCGAACATCTGGTCTGTATTGAGATTGTCAACATCCGAATAGTTCCATGTATCCCTCGCAAAGCGGTCTTCGCCTTCTCTGATATCGACCTTTGAGCTTTGTGGTGCATGGTAGGGGAATTTGTCGTTTGCCCCGGCTCCGCGGGGATCGGTAATTTCGCCGGCAATGGCCGACATCGCGACTGTGGCCGGAGAGGCCAGGTAAACATTGGAATTGTTGTTGCCCATTCTTCCCTTGAAGTTCCTGTTGGCTGTAGAGATTACATTGTAATTGTCGGCCGGAATGCCTTGTCCCGTTCCGAGGCAGGGCCCGCAGGACGAAGCCAGTACATTCCCTCCCGCATCCATGAAAATATCTATAAGACCTTCCTTCATTGCCTGCTTGAAGATTTCTTTCGAAGCAGGAATAATGAGAAGCTGCATGAATTTTGCGACCTTCTTCCCTTTCAGAACGGCTGCAGCTTCACGGAGATCTTCAAGGCGGCCGTTTGTACAGGTTCCTATAAGGGCTTCATCAATCTTTACACCCTGTACTTCTGAAACAGCTTTAACATTGTCGACATGGTGAGGAGCAGCAACAACCGGGAAAACATCATTGAGGTTAATGCTGATTTCCCTGAGATAAGTGGCATCAGGGTCGGCCCAGAGGCCTTCGGTTTTTTGACCTAACCAGGCTTCAAGCACCTCGTCGGCCGGGAATACTGCATTTTTCGCACCCATTTCGGATGCGAGGTTTGAAAGGACCATGCGATCCGAAATAGTGAGAGTTGTAACACCTTCGCCATGATATTCGATCGACATATAGTCGGCACCGCTTGAGCCAATCATGCCGATGATCCAGAGAGCCAGGTCTTTTGCATAGACGCTTTTAGCGAGCTTGCCGGTGAGGGTGATCTTAACCGATTCCGGTACACGGAACCAGGTTTCTCCCTGTTTCCAGAGGCCGGCAGTTTCGGTACGGTCTATCCCTGCAGCAAATGCATTAAACGCACCGGCTGTACTGGTATGGCTGTCGCTGCCTACGATGATCATTTTGGGCCGGGCATAGAGCGACATCAGCTGATGGCAAATTCCATCACCTGCGTCGTGAAACTTTTTGATCCCTGATTTTTCGACCAGATCGCGTATGGTCTGGTAGTCATTGGCGAGTTTCGAATTGGTAGGAGGGGCGTTATGATCAAGGGTAATCAGGAGGGTGTCGGGGTTAAAAAGTTTTTCACCTCCCATTTTCTTAAATGTACTGAAAATGCTTGATGTATTGTCATGCGAAAGAATTATGTCGGGTTTAGCAAAGACTATTGCCCCTGTTTCGGCTTTGAAAATCTTTTCAGCAAAAGTTCTTCCTTTCATATTGAGCGTTTTATGAGTTTAAGACAAAGATATAATTTTTTTTTGCTGAGATGGCAGGAATTTCTACCTTTGCAGCCCGTTTTCAGTATTACCCGGAGAGGTGGGTGAGTGGCTGAAACCAACAGTTTGCTAAACTGTCGTACGGGAAACTGTACCGGGGGTTCGAATCCCCCCCTCTCCGCAAAGGCGTACAACTATCGGGGTATAGCGCAGCCTGGCTAGCGCACCTGGTTTGGGACCAGGGGGTCGCAGGTTCGAATCCTGCTACCCCGACAAGTTAAACAAGAACCCACCCGAATTTACTGGTGGGTTCATTTTTTATAGCCAAAGAAAAGTCAAATTTTGTGGACACAAAATGTGGAAGTATTCAGTGATATACGCTCGGGGTTAACAAGTTTTGTCATATAAATTGTATTTGTTTTCAGTATTTTAGGCGACGTTTGCACTCCACTCCCTGTACCTTTCGGTAGCCTGCTCCATTATCTCGTCCATCACCACGTTAAGTTCTTCAAGGGTAATCTTACCCCGCAAAGTCTTCTTCACCGACAGCATCATCTGGGCTTTGGCATCGGGCTTTTTATACCAGTCCACCTGAAGGTTTTTCTTGATGGATTGGACTATTTGCTTTACCAGTTCAGAGATTATCTTATTATCCGTAATAGCTTTCTGGTGTTTGGCAAGGATTTCGTAGAATGCCAGTTCTTCTTCCGAAAGCCCAAGCTGATTTGCCCGGGAATCTTCTTCAGTTATTTCCTTTGCCTGTTTGACCAATTCTGCAATGGTGGTATAACTGTCAATGGCGTTTTCGTGGTAACGGATAATGATTTTCTCGATGGCTTCCTTCAGGGACGTGTACTTGACGATGTTCTTGTACCTGCGCAGCTTGATTTCGTTGTTGAGAATCTGGCGCATTATCTCAATCTTGATATCCAGGCCTGATTTCTGATGCCGGGCTCCAAGCAGAAATTCATCGTTTAAAATTGAGATATCGGGCTTTTCGATGCCCGCCATTGCATATATATCTATAATATCGTCAGATTCGATGCTACGGTGGATAAGTTCCTTTATTTGTTCAGCTTTGACCTTCGTTACACGTGGTGGATTCTTTACCTTTCCGACAGCCACGCCAAGGTGCTGGAAAAACAGAATGTCTGTAGAAATTTCGGGTATCTGCGGATGAGACTTGATAATCGGAACCAGCGCGCTCATCCTTTTCTCGGCTAACTGGAAGTCCTGGCATTGCTGGTCATCCTTAACAATATGATTAAGGGCACTACTCACAAGCAGAAATTTGCTGGCATTGTCCAGACCTTTCCACCCGGAATAATCAAACACTGCGGGGAGAAATCCCTTCAACTGTCCGACGATTTCAAGCAATTCATGATACCCGGCATCCAAATCGATGGTTGGCTTTCCCTTCCCACCACCACCTGTGTATTTAGTCGTGGCATCCTTCAGCTTATCGCCAATGCCGATGTAATCGACAATGAGTCCGTTGGGCTTATCCCTGAATACCCGGTTCACCCTTGCAATGGCCTGCATCAGGTTGTGGTCTTGCATTATCTTATCCACATACATCGTATGAAGGCAGGGGGCATCAAAGCCCGTTAGCCACATATCCCGGACAATGACAATTTTCAGGGGGTCATCGGGGTTCTTGAATCTCTTCTTGATGGCTTCGTGCTGGTCTTTGGTTCGGAAATGCTTGTTCCACTCCTGCGGATCTTTGCCGATGTTTCCCGTCATCACCACTGCAACTTCAGGGCAATCGGGAAGCTGGGTAATGGCATCATAGAGCTTAACACAGTTCCGTCGGCTCATACATACAATCATCGCCTTGCCTTCTAAGGTCTCAGTTCGTCTTTTGAAATGTTGCAGGATGTCTTCGGCAATCTTATTAACTCTGTCGTCCGCTCCTGCCGCATCTTCCACCGCCGCCCATTTCATCCGGTTACTTTCATTAACGGGCAATCCGGCGGTGATTTCTTCAGCTTCCTCGTCGATGTCCTGATTGGAAATGTGGAGTTTGGCGAGCCTTGGTTCATAGAAAATCTTCACGGTTGCCTTATCTTCAACTGCCTGACGGATATCATAAACGTGGATAATTTCCCCGAAAACCTCGACGGTGTCAGCATCCCGGGTGTCAACTGGGGTTCCTGTAAAACCGATAAACGAAGCATTCGGCAATGCCCTGCGAAGATTGCTGGCAAAGCCATCAATCAACCCGTATTGGGTACGGTGACACTCATCCGCCAGAACAACAATATTTTCACGTGTTGAAAGAACAGGATGTTCGGCTTCCTTACCATTACCATTTTCGACCAGCCGGAACTTCTCGATCGTCGAAAAGATAACACCGCCGCCACTGCCTGAGAGGAAATTTCTCAATTCTTCGGTGCTTTGTGCGTGTTTGACATCACCCACAAGGTCTTTTGCCTTCAGAAAATTCTCATATAACTGCTGGTCAAGGTCATTTCGGTCAACCTGAACCACGATGGTAGGGTTCTTCAATTCCGGCATCTGGCGAAGGATGCCTGTGTAGACCGCCATCGAAATGGACTTGCCTGAGCCCTGGGTATGCCAGATTACACCAATCCTGCCGTCGCCGAAAGGCTTGATGGCTTTCTTGGTCGATTCCACGGCAAAGTTTATCCCGAAGTACTGGTGGTACTTGGCTCCCTTCTTGATGTAACCACCTTTGTCCTGTTCGTGGAAGATAAAGTACCGGATGTATTGTAGCAGCCGCTCCTTAGTAAACAACCCCTGTATAAGCGACTGAAGCTGGAATCCGCCTTCCGAAATGCTGACCCCGTCTACTGATTTCCACGGGGTGTACCATTCCATCTCGGCGTTGTACATTCCGTGCAAGGTGTTCAATCCATCGGAAATAACCGTAATGGCATTGTATTCGAACAGTTGCGGGATGTCTTTGCGATAGTGCTGTATCTGGTTCCACGCATTGTCAACCGATGCTGAACTATCGAACATATTCTTAAACTCGAACAGTACCAGCGGTAAACCGTTGACAAACAGAATCAGGTCGGCACGGCGGGTGTTCCTGCCTTCGACCGTGAACTGGTTAACCGCAAGAAACTGGTTATTCTCCGGGTTCTTGTAATCGATGGGATAGATATGCTCCACACAGGTTCTGCCATCCTTATCCAGCCAAGACAGATTTAAGCCATTGGAGAGTTTCAGGTGGAACGATCGATTGCGGACATCAAGGTCAGCGCCTTCGTTGAACAGAAGCTGTTTAATTGCGTCAGAAAGCACATCCGGTGGTAACTGGGGATATTGTCTTGAAAGGAAATAGGACAGGCTGTCTTCCAGCACCACCTTCTTGAAATTCCGGTGAATATCCGCCCCAAGCAGATGTGAATAGCCCAGTGCCTTCAACCATTCGATGGCAACGACTTCAACATCCGATTCGATAAGGTAATTGCGGGTCATAGGGTTTGTTCAATGGTTTGAAGGTCGGATGGGATGAAATCGCCTGATATGAGTTTGGGGAGAAGGTAATCTCGGGTGCTTATAAGGTGTTCTGATTCAACAATATTATTTCCGATTAAAGTGTTAAATGACCTTATTTTATTGTTAAAACCACCTATTGTTTCAAGATTTTGCGGAATAGGTATCTCAGCCGTATCAATAAAGTAGGAATACTGGAAATTACTCAAACCAGTGCTTTGATTCTGATACATCCATGTCCCCCCTGAATCATAAAGAAACTGTAAATACTGTTGAAGTACAGATGCATATGATGAAATAGGACGGATTAGTCGGCAAAAACTTGCTGGTACAACTTTTCCTGAAAAGCGATTAATAAGTACATCAGTCATACTAATCGAACGACCAGTTGGCTGATCAGTCGAGCCGCCCGAAATCTCAAGAACAATATCATCTGGGATTAACTGTCTTTTGATAAAATTTCCTTGCTTGATATATCTGAATGGTAAAGATTTTAAATTGCTACACTTCACATTTTCAAAGTCAGTTCCCCGAATAATTTTTACCGGAACACAGAATTCTTCATTTAGCTTATCGTGCCCCCAATCTCCACCTATCGATGAGTCTATGAGTTCACGTATTTTATAGTTTCTCCACCCTTCGGGCAAATTCTCAGGGTCAATATCATCTACAAAATAATGCTTGTAAAGAGCCTGAGCCATTTGTTCCAGTGTTTGGTTCATCTGGCGGTTGAGTTCGATTTTGTCATCAAGGGCGCCAAGTATTTCGGCGATGCGGTGCTGAAGGGGGAGTGGGGGTAATAATAGGTCAATATTTTCAACTGTACTTCTTTGAGCAATATTAACTTGAACGGAGCCGTGTGAAGCTTGCAACAAAGATTCATTACCTTTAGGATTAGTTAAAAAAAAGAATAGGAATTTTGATGAAATCAAATCTTTGTTAACACTGAGAATCAATAATGCCTGACTTATTATGCCGAGTGGGTCTTTATCACCAATAATCGAAATTTTACCAACTGTTCCAGAGCATGAAATTATTAGGTCATTGGGTCTTACTTGAAAACGCTTCAGCTCTTTAAATTTAGGTTCATCAATGAAAAACCTGAACACTCTCGTATTGTAAATAGCATGTTGCTGTTCATATACAGGTATGCCACTTGATTTTAATTCTGGTCTTCTTAGTGCTGACCCGAACGGGCCTCGAATATACCCCTTATCAATAAGTAAATCACCTAATTTATATTCCTTCCACCCTTCCATCTATTCGTCCTTTACCGTTTTCATTTGTTCTTCCAGTTCCTCGATGGTTGGCATCTGCTTTGCCAGTTTCTTCGGCAGGGTTTTCCGCAGTTCATAATCAGCTACTCCAATGGGCGTGCCAATACTTTTCAGTGAGTATTTAATAACCGTTTGATTGGGCGTTTTACAGAGCAATACACCAATGGTGGGATGGTGCTCTTTGCCTTTGATTTGTTCATCGATGCAGTTGATGTAGAAATTCAGCTTCCCGGCAAATTCAGGCTGGAAATCGCCCACCTTCAGTTCAAATACCACGAAACAATTCAGGTGAAAGTTGAAGAAAAGCAGGTCGGTGAAAAAGTCATCGCCTGCCACGTTCAGATTGAATTGGTTCCCGACATAAGCAAAGCCCCTGCCAAGTTCCAGCAAAAATTTGCGGATATGCTGAATCAACGCAGCTTCCACTTCACGTTCCTTGGCTTCTGCATCCATATTCAGGAAATCAAAGAGATAGGGGTTTTTCAGCGTTTCCGTGGCAAGGTCGGATTGTGGATTGGGCAGGGTCAGCTCAAAATTGCTCAATGCCTTGCCCTGCCTCTGGAATAGTTTGCTGGTGATTTGGTGAACAAGTACATTTCGGCTCCAACCGTTTTTGATAATTTGCTGGATGTAGAAAGCCCGTGAGTCAGCATTTTTCACTTTATCCAGTAAAACCTGATGGTCTGACCACGGTATCTGTGCCAGTTCAAGGTTCGTGATGGATGTGGCATCCAATTTTGCAGCAGCTTGCTGCAAAATTATACCAGTTTGGATGTCAGGGCTTTGTGTTATTGCAGCAGGTTGCTGCAATAATTCCACCGGGGATGCCGATAGTGTAAAGTGTGGATATGCGTTTGAAAAATCACGCATATAGCGGAGATTACGCGGGGAAAGTCCTTTCATCTCAGGGAAGGACGTCTTCAGGTCGATAGATAATTTCTCGATTGTTTTTGCACCCCAACCCTGCTCACCTTCCATTGCGGCAATCGTCCTTCCTATTTCCCAATAAAGGGAAATCAACTGTGCATTGGCGGAAATTGAAACCCGCTGCCGGGTCTGAATTATTTTCTCCTTCAGCCCCTGCAATATCTTCAGGTAGTCTGAATTAACTTCCATTGCTCAGGCTTTTTAAATTTTGTTGTATCAATTGCTGAAGCTCATTGCTCCGTGTGAACTGTTCGTTAAGCTTGGCAGTAAGGGCTGCCATTTTTTCTTCAAACGGGATGCCATCGTCCTCTTCTTCTTCGGTGCCGACGTACCTTCCGGGTGTAAGCACGAGTTTCTGCTTTTCAACTTCTTCCAATGACGCGCTTTTGCAGAAGCCATCTACATCCTGATGATTCCCACCAACATTGCGCCACTGATGGTAAGCATTGGCAACCTTGGCAATATCGTCATCGCTGAAGGCACGAAGTTTACGCGTGACCATTGTTCCAAGTTTTCGGGCATCGATGAACAGGATTTCGTTTCTCCGCTCCCGATGAACCCCATCCTTGCCGTCACGGTTCTTGCTCAGGATAAACAGGCAGGCAGGAATTCCTGTCGTCAGGAACAGTTTCTCGGGAAGTTGAACGATGCAATCAATCATCTCTTGGGTTATCATATGTTCCCGAACGTTCTTTTCGCCAGCATTTCCTGTGGTCATCGCCCCGTTTGCCATCACAACCCCAGCTGTTCCTCTTGGGCTCAGGTGATACCAGATGGTCTGGAACCACATATAGTTGGCATTACCATTGGTGGTAAAGAGTTCTTTGGCTCCAAAAATTCGCGGGTCATTATCTCCCAGCATCTCGGGATGCCACTGCTTGACGTTAAAAGGCGGATTCATCAGAAAGTAATCCGCACCATCCTTACCTGAAATTTCCGAAAATTTATCATCGAGCAAAGAATCCCCGAGTTTGACCTGAAAGTTCATATTTCGAAGCAGCAGGTTCATCTTGCACAACCGAAGGGTGCCTTCGTACCGCTCCTGCCCGTAAACCATATAGTTGGGATTTGAATTGTGAGCTTTCAGGAACTTCACCGACTGAACCATCATCCCGCCTGAGCCGATGGCTACATCCATTATGCGTCCGCTCAATGGTTCAATCATTTCAACCAGAAGGCGGACAATGCTGCTGGGAGTGAAGAATTGACCACCACCGCTGCCTTCTGCCATCGCAAACTTGCCGATGTAATATTCATAAATCCTTCCATACAGGTCGGTTTCCGGGTGTTTCGATTCGGAAAACTCTTCGGATGAAAACAGGTTTATGAGGCCTGCCACCTGCACTGGCGATAATTGGCTTTTAACAAATATGGGCGGAAGAAGCCCCTTGTGGTCGGGCTCCCTTTCTGCTAACAAATCATCAATGGCAATAAAGGCATTATCCACCTTCACCTTGATGTCGTCCTGATTGGCATTTTCCAGCAAGTATGACCACGTTGCTTCCCGGGGCAGCTTATACACGTTCTTCGATTGGTATTCCAGAGGGTCTTCAAGGACATAGCTGATTTCCTTCTTGTCGGTGGAATAGTAATCCGATTTGGAGTCATTCAGTTGCTTTTGCAACTCGGAGTAACGAATTTCATATCGTTCCGAGAGGTGCTTTACAAAGAGCAGGGACAAAACGTAATCCTTGTATTGATTCTCCGCTACCGCTCCACGAAGTTCATTGGCTGCATTCCATAGTTTGTCTTCGAAGGGAATATCAGCCTTGGCGGTGGATTTGGATTGTTTGGCCATTTTTTTTAATTCGATTCATCACATCTGATTTTAAGCAATATTAGTAAAAGTAAATTAATATTTAATGTGATTGATGAAGATTAGGGCATTATTATGCCAATACCTCGATGCACAATTTCGTTGCCGCTTCCTCTTACTTTATTCAGGCCATTCCATAAGGAGTGGTTTTTTCCCCAAAACTTTTCATTTTTCAGAGTCAGGTTGTCATTCATTATTAGGTTTAGTTGTTTTTCAGATGTATTTTTACTAGTTGAAAATGACAATATTATGGATACTCTGAATAAAACTAAGCCACAACTTCTTAAAGAGTTGCAGGAATTAGTAAAGGAGAATGACCAATTAAAAATATCATACGAAAGAGAAATCAAGGAACTCAAAAAGGAAGCTGAAATGTTGCGGGCAAGCGAACAACGACTGTCTTCCATCTATAACACTGTTAACGATGTCATCTTCCAATTGACAGTCGAGGCTGATAACAAATATCGTTTCATTTCGATTAACCAGGCATTTTGCAACATTACTGGTTTAACTCAGGAGCAGGTTTTGGGCAAAATGGTGAACGAGGTGATTCCAGAACCTTCTTTAACGATGGTGATGGGAAAATGCAAACAGGCAATTGACGAGAAGAGAATGGTCGAATGGGAAGAGGTTTCAGAATATCCTCGCGGGCAGGTAGTCGGGCAGGTTAGCATCATACCTGTTTATAATAACAAAGGAGTTTGTACAAATCTGGTTGGTTCAGTCAATGATATCAAAGAACTCAAGTTGGCGAATCAAGCTTTAGTCGTGTCAGAAGAAAAATATCGTGTTCTGTTGAAAGGTAACACACTTGGCATTTTAGCCTTCGACATCGAAACTCATAAATGTGTTTTTTCTAATTTAACTGCATGCAAATTATTTGGTTATAAAGATGAAGAGATTTCAAAGTTGAGCTTAGCCGATTTTCACCCAAAGGATTCGATTGAAAAGGTGATAAGCGAATTTGAGTCTCAGGGGCGTAGTGAGAAATCTATTTCGAACGCCCTGCCTTGTCTGCGAAAAGACGGTAAGATTTTTTATGCTGATATAGCTGGATATTCCACCACCCTGGACGGCAGAAATTGCAGAATAGGTTTTATCATGGATGTAACTGAACGAAAGAAGGCAGAAGAACTAATGGAGCAAACCCGTCAGAATTATGAAACCTTTTTTAATACTATAGATGAGTTTCTTTTTGTACTTGATGAGCAGGGAAATGTCATTCATGCAAATTCTACTGTGTACGACCGCCTTGGCTATACAAGGGATGAACTTTTCAGAAAGCCGGTCCTAATGATTCATCCGCCTGATCGCCGTGACGAGGCTGGAAGAATTGTTGGCGAAATGCTAATGGGATCCGCACAACTTTGCCCTATTCCTGTTCAAACAAAATCGGGCGTACAGATTCCGGTTGAAACAAGAGTTACCCTTGGATCCTGGAATGGGAAACCTGCAATTTTCGGAGTCACGAAGGACATTTCACAGCTCAGATTATCAGAAGAAAAGTTTTCGAAATTATTTCATATCAATCCCTCTGCCTGCGGGTTAAGCGATCTGGAAACAAGACAATATATTGAAGTTAATGAGGTGTTTTACAAGCTATTTGGATTTGAAAAAAATGAAGTAATAGGTAAGACTGCGTTTGAGCTAGGCATACTTACCCCTGAATCGTCTAACGCCATACAAATGCATGCTGATAGCGATGGGAGGATAATCAATGTTGAAGCCAAACTGAAAGCAAAGAACGGCGATACTAAGCATGTCATGCTGTCGGCTGAAAACATTTATATTCAGGATAAAAAATACCGTTTTACCGTGGTTTATGATATCACCGAACTGATACACATTGAAAATGTACTGAAAGAAAGTGAAGCTTCACTTCGGGATGCTCAGGAAGTTGCCCGTTTAGGCAGCTTCGTTTGGGACATCTCGGCTGGTTTATGGACAAGCTCATCCATTCTTGATACTATTTTTGGCATTGATGAAACCTATATCCGCTCGTTGGAAGGATGGGCAGCAATAGTTCATCCAGAATGGCGTGACATAATGGTTGATTATGTCACAAAGGAAGTTTTAGGGAAGCATCAAAGATTCGAAAAAGAATATAAAATCATAAACCATAAAAATGGAGAGGAACTTTGGGTGCATGGTTTGGCTGAGCTGAAGATGGATAAAAATAACCAGCCTGTAAAATTAATCGGGACTATTATCGATATTACTGAACGCAAAAAGGCAGAGGAAGCTCTTCATAATGAACGATTAATGATACGTACGCTCATTGATAATATTCCGGATTCAATTTATTCGAAAGACACAGCCGGCCGCAAGACACTTGTCAACTTAGCTGAAGTGCGTTTCATGGGAGCGAAATCAGAGAGTGAAATTTTAGGCAAGACTGATTTTGAGGTTTACCCAAAAGAACTTGCTGAAAGTTTCTTTGCTGACGATCAGGAGGTGATACAAACTGGCAAGCCGGTGCTTAACAGGGAAGAATATATCTTTGACGAGAAAAAACAGAAACGGTATCTGCTCACATCTAAACTTCCATTGAAGAACAAGGATGGCCAGATTATTGGGTTGGTAGGTATAGGCCGTGACATCACCGGGCGCAAGCAGGCTGAAGAAGAAATAAAACTTAAGAACGAACAACTTTTTAAAACGAACGCAGAAAAAGATAAATTCATTTCCATCATGGCCCACGACCTGCGTGGCCCTTTCCAACCGCTTTTAGGTTTTACCCGAATGCTGGTGGAAAACTTACCTACAATGAGGCTCGACGAGATTCAAAAGATGGCTTTGAGTATGAGAGGTGCTGCAAACAAACTCTTTAATCTGCTCGAAAACCTTCTTGAATGGTCACGAATGCAGCAAGGATTAATCCCTTTCACTCCCGAAAAAATTCAATTGCTTCCGGTGGTTGAATCTATTATACCATTTGCGTTAGAACCAGCGAAAATTAAAGAGATTGAGCTGATTATTGATATTCCCGGGGAAATATCTGTTTATGCCGATGGCAACATGTTGAAATCAGTAATGCGAAACCTCGTTTCCAATGCTATTAAATTTACGCCGAGGGGAGGAAAGGTAAGTGTTTCGGCTAAATCAACTATTGATAATAGTGTTGAATTCTCCTTCAAAGATACTGGTATCGGAATGAGTCCTTCGTTGGTTGATAATTTATACCGACTCGATCTGCAAACCAATCGCAAAGGCACCGAAGGTGAACCCAGCACAGGACTTGGATTGATTATAAGTAAGGAATTCGTCGAAAAGAATGGCGGCAGGCTTAGGGTTGAAAGCGGGGAAGGCAAGGGAAGCACATTTTATTTTACACTGCCGGGCCTAAAGGATGGAATACCGAAGTGAGCAAAGGATGGGATGAATTTGAAATCTGACACATCCCCTTTTTGCAATAATTAAATGTCGCGTTTTCGCGTACCTGCGCGATTATTTTTTTAAATATCACACTGAAGTTTTTCTAATTCGTTAATAATTCCCGTATTTCAACTAATAATTTATTTTTAGTGCCTGATAATCATACGATTAGCGGCACAAAGCCTTCCATTAATAATTTGCCTGCAATGTTTGGCCCAACTTTTGCATTCTTCTGTTTCATGAAGCAATGCGTTTAAAGTATATTTGCTCAATAATCACAATAAGGAAAAATCGGGAAAATTTAATAATAGCAAACTTAAGATCACCACCTTATGAAAAAACTATACTTACTCATACTTCTTATGACATCCATATCATGGATATCCAGTGCAAAGCAGGTAGAAATGAGTACGGCACAAACCGTAGCAGGCAATTTCTTTGCGAACCATATTGACAGAAATCAGTTCCCGACCGTTCCGGCTTCCACCCTGGTTTATTCAGCCGGCTTGAACCAGGCCGGTCAGGCTGAAAAACCCAATACTCTGGCCGCTTTTTATGTCTTCAATTTTTCGACCCCGCATGGTTTTGTCATTGTATCAGGCAATGATGCAGTTTCCCCGATTTTGGCTTATTCAACCGAGTCTTCGTTCGAAACTGAACATATCCCGGCAAATCTATCGTGGTGGTTGAAAGGATATGAACTGCAGATGGCAGAAGTAACTGAGCAGGATTTTAATGCAACTCCTGAGATTAAAGCTGAATGGGAAGTTTTACTCTCTGACGCCGGTACTTCATCTGCCTCCCTTAAGACTGCCAAGGCAGACAGTTTTCTGGTAAAACTGAAGTGGGACCAGTCACCCTATTATAATGATAAATGCCCCTATGATTCGGTAAAAAAACTTCGAACCCAGACAGGTTGTGTGGCAACTGCAATGGCCATGATCATGAAATACCACAATTATCCTGTAAAGGGTACGGGAGAACATTCTTATAAACATAAAACATACGGTATTTTAACCGCAGATTTTAAAAATACGACTTACCAGTGGAATAATATGCCCGATTCCCTGCTTGGTCCCGATGACGCGGTCGCAATTTTGATGTATCATTGCGGGGTTTCCTTTGACATTAATTACGGGACACGCGAAACCAGTGGCCGTTCCCTGGCAAGGAACCATGATCCTAATGACACTTGCAGTGAAAATGCCCTGAAAAAGTATTTCGGATATGATCCAAACCTAAGAGGGGTCGATAGTGCGGACTATTCCCCTGCCGACTGGATAAAAATGCTCAAAGACGAAATAGACGCCCAACGTCCCGTTATGTATGGGGGCCAGGATACTGCTAAAACCAATCCGGGGGGCCATAGTTTTTTGTGCGACGGATATAATAATAACAACCAGTTCCATTTTAACTGGGGGTGGGGAGGAAAATTCAACGGGTATTACAAAATCGATGATAAAGAATACTATCCAAGAGGCCAGGAAGCCATAATCGGGATCCGTAAGAATCCCCAGGGAATAGGTGATCAGAATCTGCCTGACAATGAAGAAACTATATCTGCTTATCCTAATCCATTTTCCTCTGAAACGACCCTGAAGCCAAGTAAAATTCTTAAAGACGCATGTTTAACCGTTTACAACTCCTGGGGTCAGCCGATCAAACAAATCAATAATATTTCCGGACAAACAGTCACTTTTTATCGTGACAACCTGCCATGCGGAATCTATTTCCTGCGCCTGACGCAAGACAACCAAAGCTTTTCAGGCAAGCTGATCATCAGAGATAAATAAATATTACTAACTGCTGAGGCTGAACCAGGTGTTTAGCAAAGTTTCCTGAATCTGAGTGTTGCAACTATAAACCAAAGGCTCATTGCTCCCAGCGAGATAAGAGAGACTTTGTCGATCCATGCGGATAATTCATCGCCCCAGAGGTCATGGATATTTCCACCAACAAATACAAAGCCGATGATAGCCAGTATTTTCATTGGCAAGGATAGATCTTTGAATGAATACAAAATAAGAACAACCGCCAGGAGGAAAAGTCCAAAGGAATTTTCGCCGCTGAAAGCAAGCAGGGGGATGAGCCCGGTTAAAAATATCATTTCAGTGATTTCCTGCTTAGAAATTCCATTCCCCCTTCTGATCAGAACAACCATAAGAAAGGCCAGCAGCAGGAGTATCAGTAACTGGAAAACCTCGAAACGCAAAGGAGTTGTAAGTATCCCCCCCAGGAAGGCATATCTTGCAATCACGCTGAATATCGTTTGATTAGCCGGTAAGCTGAATTCCTGTTTATTTCCGAGTTCAACAAACAGCTCATGGAGCCATGCCAGAGACTGACTGGCAGTCATTGTAAAGGATCGATAGAACAGCAGGGGAACCGCTGCAAGGATTATCGTGTAAAGGAATACATAAGCCAGCTCCTTCCACTTTTTCTTATATAAAAAATAAGGGAGGAATATCAGAGCGAATGGTTTTATGAACAGGCTGATTGAAACAAGAATGCCAACAGCGCCAGGTTTCCCGGCAACGAGGTAGCGGCAGCTGAGAAGGTAAAGAAACATCAGGATATAATTAACCTGTCCCAAATGTAATTCCCTTAGAAAATGAACCATAAGGATCAGCCCGGTCAGTAATACCAGTGAATTGATACTGCCGTTGCGTTTATCGGTATGATCAGGCCATACCATGCGTATTGCCAGGTGAATACAGGCAAGCATGATGAAAGAATAAAATAACCAGTAAACAACTTTAGCGATCCAGAAAGGAAGAATTGCAAAGGGAATAAAAAAGACAGCCGAGACCGGGGAATATTTAAAAATATAAAAATCATCGGCTTTGATCCTGTAAAGATTCTGACCTTCGAGAATACGGGCTGCCGATTTATAATAAACTTCGAAATCGGAGAGCCAGAATCGCTTGTTCAAAATCTCGGCAAATAAAAATAAAAGGAATACAAGGCCAACCATGGCATATCCTAACCATGGGTTTTTTTTATAAGAAAAGAAATGTTCCATGATTTCTTTAGCAGATCAGATAAGAATTATAAATTTAATCCTTGATACATCGCAGGGATAATGCGCTGGGATTATATTCCTCATAAAGTTCGGCCTCTGTGCCTTTTCGTATAAGCTGGAGAGCAACCGAAGTAGTATTCGAGATCGTTTCCGAAGACCAGAAGTAGCCTCCATTATGTACGTCGATCCATGACTGGGTCGTGAAATCGAAATACCCCCCTGGGAAAGCCGAAAACTGGCTTGTGTTTGTTGCGCCAACATTGGGCACCCACCAGTCCCTGTTGCCGGTCGATTTCATCTTTCCCCCGGCCAGCTGGGTCCCGCCGAGGTACCTGATCAGTTCCTTCCAGTCCTTGCTGTCAGGTACATGCCAGCCTGCCGGGCATATTCCCTGTGCGCCGGCAGTCGTCTCATAATGTAACATCTCTCCCCATTGGTATAATCCACCCCAAAGGTCGCAGTTAACAAAATCGTTGCCGTAGCAATACTTTTCAACAAAGGGATTTTTTTGCTGTGTCTGGTTCTGGCTCTGATCAAGCCATTTGCCCAGGTTGAGATTTTCTTTCATCCAGCATTGAGCACCTATGATTACGGTATGATATACCTGACCGCCATACTCGAATGTTCCGCAGGAGGTGCTGTCGGGAGCTTTCGTCGTATCCTGGCCCGTTTTAGGGGCAGGGACATTATGGACCTGGGGATTATCTTTGGGATTCTGCCCATTTGAACTGAGGGTGATCGTACACCATAGTACAACCAGCCCGAATGCTTTTACGGTTGTCTTCATGCAGTAAAGTTAAGGTAATGAAAGACAGCAGTCAAATTTTTTTCAGCATTCCGGTTCCTATGGCTTTGGCAACCGGATGACCAGGATTTCAAAAGCAATAAATACAATTGCCATAACGATAAACCATTTCCATAATTGGAAACCCCGGTTTAATTGCTCAACCTGGGTCATAAACGGGAGTCCTGATGGTTTAAGGACAATGGTGTTTCTAAGGCCGTATTTTTTAATATTGGATTCTATTTCTTTCGTGCTGAAGCAGTATACTTCGGATTCCTTACGGTCGTAATTAAATGCAATTGTTGAAACCTGTTTATTCCCCCTGTAAACCATGTACCATCCGGCTTCACTGATCTGGCCATGGACAAAGATCTGCATTTGCTGACCCGAAGATCTCATTTCCGGAATGAATTCAAAAGAACTGTTCCATTTTTTTATGTTGACCATATTCTTCCCGTTTATCGAATCGGATGGAATATCGAGGGATTCAGTTTTGCCTATGATAGAATATAATGAAGACTGGATTGTGCTTAAAAAGGCCATTCTGAACATAACAGGGACAAACAACAGATGCTGCTGGAAATTTGTAAATGAGGGCTCAATCGGTGAGGCAAACAAATAAAGTTTGCCTTTGCCAACCGTTGTACTGGTTAAAAACGGTAGTCCGTTTTGCAGCCTCATAAGAACGGTACCCGGGTTAAGGGCGTTATTTGAAACCTGATAGTATTTCAATACTGCAGGGAGATCAACATTATCAGGCATCCTGATTTTTCCTGATGCATCCTTGTCAAATACATCTTTGAAAAGTTCATTTTCAATATCCAGTGAGGCCACTCTTTGTTTCATCGTATCAGGTTTTCCTATAGAAGAAGATCCGATAGAAGAGAAAAATGTGTTATAAGTTTCGTTCCTGGAATTTCCGGAAGGGAATATACAGACTGAGCCACCTTTCTGAAGGAATAATTTCAGTTCATTGGCCAGCCCGGATGCGATTTCGTCAATGTCGGAGATCAATATAAGGTTTTGTTTACTGAAGGAGCCGTAATCGACCTGATTTGCAGTATAAGCACGGAAGTTAAACACTGAATCGGAAGCGAATAACGACTTGAGATAAAGATTGGGAGACTTTCCGTAAATACTCAGGATGTTAATTTCATCAGTAATATGATAAGAAAAATAAAACTTATCGTCATAGACTATAGGGTAATCCGTAACATCCAGCCTTCCAAGCTGAAAGCCGTTTTTATCTTCGGTATACGGCAAGGATATCTCAGCAGGCCGGGAAGGATCGATGCTGAAACTTGTAACTGATCTCTGAATGTTATTAATGGTCAGGCGAAGTGGTATTTTTTCCAGTTTCTCATTACCGTAATTCCTTATTTTGACCATGAGTTTAACAGCCTGGCCGGGACGGTGGATAGGGCTTGTAAACCAAACAGAGTCAATAAAAAGGTTGTTTTGCCCCAGGGACTCAAGCGGGACCAGCACATAATGTGTGGATGAATCAGGTTTGATAAACTCAAAGCCGGCTGTGCTTTTTTGAAAATCAGATATAAGAAATGAGGTATGCGAGCGTTCCCTTTGCCTGGCGAACAGATCATTCTGACGGCTGATGACATCCCGGAGATTCACTGAAGCATGTGTGATCTTAACTTCCCTGAGCATACCCGAAAATTCTTCACGGCTGACAAACTGTGCATGTTTCCCTTCAAAGTCATTGGTTGTAAGCTGGAAGATGTCGGATGATTTATATGTCGACACAATTTCAGAAGCTCTTTTTTTTGCGAGGTCAAGAAGCTTTCCTTCGGTCCCGTTTGCTTCCATCGAGTACGAATTATCCACGTAGATACTGATGGCCTGGTGACCCGATTTCAGCTTGCCCTGAAGAGGTGAACGAATGAAAGGCTGGGAGAAAGCAAGAACCAGGGACGCGATTGTAAGCAGCCTTGCGGCAAGTATCAGCAACTGCTTTAACCTTGATCGTTTTCTGGTTTCAAGCTGGATTTGCGAAAGGAAACGGACGTTCGTAAAATACTCTTTTCGGTAACGGCGCAGGTTGAACAAATGGATCAGGACAGGAATTGAAAGTGCGCTGAAACCATAAAGAAAAGAGGGGTTTAAAAACTCCATGAGGAATGTTTTATCCAGGCAAAAGTACTAAAAAGGGAAAGCGCAAAAAAAAGGCTGTCATGCCTGATGCAGACAGCCTTTGTATCAGAGGCTGAATTTAGATAACTCCCTGGTCAAGCATGGCATTGGCCACTTTGAGGAATCCGGCCACGTTTGCACCTTTCACGTAGTTAACATAACCATCTTTATCTTTTCCATGTTTCACACACTGCTCATGAATGCTGCACATGATATGATGAAGCCTTTCGTCAACTTCCTTCAGAGGCCAGCTGAATTTCATCGCATTCTGTGACATTTCAAGGCCGGAAGTGGCAACGCCGCCGGCGTTTACTGCTTTACCGGGAGCGAAAAGAATCTTGTGTTCGAGAAAAATTTCGATAGCTTCGGGTGTCGAAGGCATATTGGCTCCTTCGGCTACACACTGTACACCGTTCTTTACAAGAGTGATTGCATCTTCTTTTCCAAGTTCATTCTGTGTTGCACAGGGGAGAGCGATATCGCACTTCACCTCCCATGGGCGTTTGCTCTGGTGGAACTGTGCACCTGGAAATTCATAGGAATACGGTTTAACGATATCCTGGTTGGAAGCACGCAGCTCAAGCAGGTATTCAATCTTTTCACCAGAGATTCCATCCGGATCGTAAATATATCCGTCAGGGCCGGAAATAGTCACCACTTTTGCACCCAGTTCGGTTGCCTTCAGGGCTGCGCCCCATGCAACATTACCAAATCCCGAGATGCAAACAGTTTTTCCTTTAAAAGTTTCACCCTTCGTTGCAAGCATTTCCTTTGCAAAATACACTGCGCCGAAACCGGTTGCTTCAGGGCGTATCAGGCTGCCTCCCCAGTTCAGGCCTTTGCCGGTAAGCACGCCTGAATTCTCACGGGCAAGCTTTTTATACATTCCGTAAAGGAAGCCGATCTCGCGTCCGCCGACACCTATATCGCCTGCAGGAACGTCAGTTTCGGGGCCAATAAGTTTCCAGAGTTCAAGCATAAAACCCTGGCAGAACCGCATGATCTCAGCATTTGATTTTCCTTTGGGGTCGAAGTCTGAACCTCCTTTAGCACCGCCCATCGGAAGGGTAGTAAGGCTGTTCTTGAAGATCTGTTCAAAACCAAGGAACTTTAAAATGCTCAGGTTAACACTGGGATGGAAACGTAATCCACCCTTGTACGGGCCTATTGCGTTATTAAACTGGATGCGATAGCCTCGGTTAACCTGGACTTTGCCGCTGTCGTCGACCCAGCTGACCTTGAACATCAATATACGGTCGGGTTCAATGATCCTTTCAATGATGTTTGCCGACTCAAAATGAGGATTCTCGTTATAGACATCCTGAATGCTTTCAAGCACTTCACGCACAGCTTGCAGGAATTCTTTTTCACCCGGATTCTTTTTCTCCAGGTCGCTCATGATTTTTTCTAGGTTCATTGTGATTCAGTTTTAGATTATAAATATGTTAAAAGTTCAGCCGGTTAAAAATATTGTTAACAAAATAACAAGCGCAAAATTAAGGCGATTTTCATGAACAACCAAACAGAACCGTTGTTTTTCAGCAGATGCGCTATTTTTTTTTGGAATCGCTGATCAGGGTTTGTAAGGCATTCCCTTTCCGGTAAGTGATACGTTGTGAAATCTGCCCGTCTTCAGTGTAAAAAATTTCATCGCCATCCTTGATGTTATCCTTATAGTGAGTGAGCTGCCTGGTTTGCCCGTTCGGATAGTATACCCGCTGTATCCCGCTGCCGGCCGTAAATATTCCCTGTCCCGTAACCTTCCCAAATTCATCATAATACAGCCAGATGCCATCGTACATCCCGTTTTTATAATGCCCGTCAACCTTTAATATCCTGTTAGAATACCATTCCTGTAATGGCCCTTCCGGCTTGCCGTTCGAATAATACATTTCCTGGAGAGGATGGGAATACCTGTCCCAGGTCTTCGCTACACCATTTAAAACCCCTGATTTATATGTTTGCAGTTCTTTACGGTAACCCGACTGGTAGTATCGTTGCAGAGTGCCATCCAGCTTATTGTCATTATAAGTGCATGACATCATCAGGGCTCCTGTTTCATAGTAATACAACGACTTCCCCTGGCACTTTCCGTTCTTAACGATGATCTCCGATTTGATGGCTCCTGACGGATAGTATTCTTTCCTGGTATGAGTACATGCACTGAATAGCAGGGCAAGACCTACAAACAATGGAAAAACGAAGGCTTTCATCTGAGAGAACAAATATAGTTTCTGAATCTGATCGTAAGGAATATTCATAAATGAGTCCTTGAGTTTAAATAGGCAATACATTCTGTTACAAACTTGTCGGCAAGAATGCCGGATAACGGATTACTTCTTTCCATGCGTTCGGGATGCCACTGCACTCCTAAAAGAAAATTCTTGCCTTTCGGATTTAACCACTCAGTTCCTTCAATAAGCCCATCTGCCGAACGGGCGCTGACTGCCAGAAGAGGAGAGAGCTGGTCAACTGCCTGATGGTGGTTTGTTGTAACTGAAGCTGAATCAATTCCGGCAAGCTGGTATAAAGTTGAGTTCCTCAGCACAAAAACCTTATGGAAACAATGCAGATAATCTTTGCACATATGAGTGACGCTACTCCCGTAGTCAGTCGGAATGTCGATGATCAATTTGCCTCCCAGGTATACATTCAGGATCTGATTTCCCCGGCAGATCCCGAACACCGGCATTTTTATCTCCATCGCCCTGGCCAGTAAAGCCATTTCGAGGCTGTCGCGGCGCAAATCAAAACTACCGCACCTGCCTGATTCAGCTTCCTTGCCGTACCACCCGGGATACACATCTTCTCCACCTGTAAGAAGCAGCCCGTCACAGCTGCCGAGCATCTCAGTTGCAACAGTTTTATTCAAGGGATAAAGATTAACTATCTGGATGTTGGGATTTGCTTTTTTCAGCCACTGAATGTAATTCGGGGATGATTTCGATAAGGCGATCCTGAGTTTGTTTTCCTTCGTGCCACACGAAAGCAAAAGCAGGAAGATCATGCCGAAGCAGAAGCAAAGTTTTAAATGCCTGACAACTCGTAACATAATCGGAGGAATTTTACCAAATGTATAAAAGATCAAGATGTCTTCTGATTAAAAAGATGAAAATTCCGGGTCATCGCAAGATATTTTTCACTGAACTTATTTTCAGAGGAGTGTATGATCATCTCATCCTCATCAGGTTCAGGCGTCTTATGAAATCTGAATTCCGACAGGATCCGGTGTGGAGGTTTCAAAGGAACGGGTCTCACAACAAGTGTTCTTGCCTTGAACAAACCTTGCTGTAAAGCTGTTGCGGCAAATTTCCTCTCTTCACAGACTGGTAAAATTATGAAAAGCGAAGATCCGGCGTGCATCAGTTTCACTGAACTTTTCAGAAGGGCCTCAAAGGTAAGAGTGTCCTCATGTTTTGCGAGAAGTTTCTTTTCTGAAACAGGTTTCAGGGAGCCGGTGAAAAAAGGAGGATTTGAAATGATGATGTCATATTTTTGATCAGCAAGGATTGCATGTTCTTCAAGTGACCGGCAAAAAACCCGGATCCTCCCGGCCCACGGGCTTTGGGAAATATTGTACCCCGCTTCCTCAGCAGAAGGCCGGTGAATGTCTATTGCATCAATATATGCATCAGATACCTGGGCCATCATCAGGGCAAGGACCCCGCAACCTGTTCCCACATCAAGGATTGATAACGCATTGCCGGGATGGACCCATGATCCGAGGAGCATTGCATCTGTTCCGACCTTCATGGTGGAACGGGAGTCTTCAACCAGGAAACGGGCAAAACTGAAAGACATGTCAGAGGTATATGTCGATTAAGCCTTCCGGCGCTTCAATATGAATGATCTTCTTTTCCCTGTCGATCTCCTTTATGATCTCATCAACCGCTGGAATAAGAATTTCTTTTTTCCCGCAACGAACCTGGAACAAAGCCTGTTTATGCAGATCAACAACAGATTCCAGGATACCCAGGTTCCCATGACGGGTATCAATTACCGCAAATCCTTCAACTTCATGAAAATAAAACTGTTTGCCGCTGAGTTTCGGGAGGTTTGATACCGGGAGGTACATCTCCCTGCCTGCATATTCTTCCGCTTCATCCGAAGTTAATACATCAGCAAAAGAGAATATTGCCAGATTGCTGTTTTTCAGCTCAACCTTTGTGATAAAATAAGGAATCCGTTCACCATAAACATCCAGGTAAACGGATTCCAGTTGAAGATATTTTTCAGGTTCATCAACATTCAGATGAACTAAAAGCTGGCCTTTATTACCATATGATTTCAGGATCTTCCCCAGGTAATAAAAGTCATTGTTTTGCATGAGACAAGCTCAGATTAAGCTTATTCCTGCTTCGGTTCTTCACTCGCTACAGGCACTGCAGGTTCAACTGCAGCTTCCACAACCGGTGCTTCTTCGGCATGAACTGCAGCAGCATGCTGAGCAGCTGCAACTTCGGCCCGTTTCTTCGCAACAGCCTCTGCTTTCGATTCATTCAGCTTAATTTCGTTTTCGTGGAGCTTTTTACGGGCATCCTTCACGCTGAGTTCGAACTCTTTCTTTTTACCCGAGATCTTAGCCTCTTTTTCCTGCAGCCAGGCCTGGAATTTTATTTCAGCCTGTTCGGCTGTCATAGCTCCTTTTTCAACACCTTTCAGCAGGTGGCTTTTAAAAAGAACGCCTTTATATGACAAAATAGCCCTGACGGTATCGGTTGGCTCAGCTCCCTTTCCAAGCCAGTTGATGGCCTGATTAAAGTCGATATCAATTTCTGCCGGCCTTGTTAACGGGTTGTAGGTGCCAATTTTTTCAATGAACTTCCCATCCCGTGGTGCACGACCATCCGCAATAACAATATGGTAGAAAGGCTGGCCTCTCTTACCTCTTCTCTGTAACCTGATTTTGGTTGGCATACCTGATTAAATGATTGAGTGATTAAATGATTGAATAAATTTTACGTTTTTGTTTATTAAACAGGGGTGCAAAGGTCGTAAAATATTATTAATCTGCCAAAAGGTATGCAAACTATTTATCAAACTTAATAAACTTGTCCCTGGAAGTATAACAGAATGCACATTTATCTTCAGGTTTTGCCTGGTCATATGTGTTACCGCATTTAGGACAAACCCAGTATACTTTAGGCAAAGACTTCAGGTCATTCTTGTTCAGGGCAGTGAGGGCGTTTGTATACATTAGTGAATGTCTCTTTTCAGTTTCCATGGCCCAGCGGAATGATTTTATCGCATCGTTTGCATTGTCATCCTTTGCTGTTTTAATGAAGTCGGGGTACATCGAAGTAAATTCATAATTCTCGCCCTGGATGGCATCTTCGAGGTTCTCCTTCGTGGTTTTAACTGTAAAATGGGGCATCACAGGATCTGCCTTCACTTGAAGTTTTTCCATTACGGCTTTGTGATTCAATGCATGAATTGCTTCAGCCTTTGATGTGGCTTCAAACATGATAGCTACCGGCAGAAAACCTTCCTTCTTCGCCTGCTCGGCAAACGCAGCATACTTCGCCGAAGCAGTTGATTCCCCCTTGAAAGCAGCGGTCAGGTTTGCAATGGTTTTTTCGACGCCGGCGAAGGCCGGGATCCCAAACACACAAATCATGATAAAAGAAATAATGCATCTTGTTTTCATAGGATATTGATTTAATATTAGTGGATAAAGGTTGACTATAAGTTGCAAATCTGGCCGGATTCCTCAACAATGAATGAATTAAATCCCTATCATAAAATCAATGACCAGTTTCCCGCCCAGAAATCCGGTCATCAGGATAAAAATCACAGATAAGAAAGACAATCCGAAGGGTATGTATTTGTAAAATGTATTTTCAGTTTTTTGGTATACGAGGATTATCCTGGCAATTGTTGCAATAATAATTGCTACCAGGGCAATGGTCGCGAAAAGTTCATGTTGCTCCTTAACCTGCATGGCCTCGCCTTCCATATGGGTCGTCCCGGCGATAAAATACCCGGTTCCCCAGGCTACAATGGCGCCCAGCATCCCAAGTATCTGGAGATAATACCCGACCTTCGAGAGGCATGGTTCTTTTTTATACAGAAGGGATACAAAATCAAAAAGAAACCCGACTGCAATCAGGGCGATTGGAAAATGCACTGATGATGGATGAAAATGAGTTACAGGTATCATGTGAAGATTGTTTAGAGCAAAAATATTAAAAAAAAAGGATGATTTCAAGTCATTTTCCGGCTTTGAATGAATTTTAAGTTTTCAACAATCATATAAGGAAATCAATTATCAGGTATTTTTGAACTCCGATTATTTTTCCTGACTCCTTAAGTTAAGATGCTGAATTTTACTCATTTACATGTCCATTCACAGTATTCCATCCTGGATGGGGCCTGTGACCTGAAAAAACTTGTGAAGAAAGCATCTTCGCTTGGGATGAAAGGAGTTGCCCTCACAGATCATGGCAATCTGTTTGGTGCGAAGGCCTTTCTTGAAGCTGCAGCAGGGGTGCCTGATTTCAAACCCATCATTGGTTGTGAAACCTATGTGGCAAAACGATCACGAAACGATAAGTCAGATCCTTCCGACCGCAAAGGCGAGCATCTTATCCTCCTTGCTAAAAACCTGATCGGATACAAGAATCTCGTAAAGCTTATCTCTTTATCCTGGACTGAGGGGTTTTATTATAAACCCAGGATTGACAAGCAATTACTAGAGGAATACCATGACGGGCTGATTGCATCTTCGGCCTGCCTTGCAGGAGAAATCCCGAGAGCCATCCAGGCCGGTAATATTAAAAAAGCCGAAACTGCGCTTTTTGAATACAGGGAAATTTTCGGCGATGATTTTTACCTCGAACTGATGAGGCATAAAATCACTGATCTTACGCGTGATGCCAGCGTTTATGAAAGGCAGGCTGAAGTGGAAAAAGTGCTGATTCAGCTTGCAGGAAAACACAGCATCAGGCTGATCGCAACAAATGACGTTCATTTTCTTGAGGAGACCGATGCAGAGATGCATGATCGCCTGCTCTGTGTGAATACCGGGAAATTTATTGATGATCCCGACCGTTTAAGGTATACCGGGCAGGAATGGCTGAAAAGCCAGGAGGAAATGCAGGCTGTTTTCAGCGATATCCCCGAAGCCCTTGAAAACACGATGGAAGTATTGGATAAGATCGAGGTGTATGACCTGAACAGGAAACCGATCATGCCCGATTTTTCCATTCCTGATAACTTCACCGATGCCGATGAATACTTGAGGTACCTCACATACAAGGGTGCTGAAAAGAGATATCCTGCAATAACAGAAGAGATCCGTGAACGAATTGATTTTGAGCTTGCCACGATAAAGAAAATGGGATACCCGGGGTACTTTCTCATTGTACAGGATTTTCTCAACGCAGCAAGGGACATGGGAGTGGCCGTAGGTCCCGGGCGCGGATCGGCCGCAGGTTCAGTGGTTGCTTTCTGTAACAGGATCACCGATGTGGATCCCCTGAAGTACAACCTTCTTTTCGAAAGGTTCCTGAACCCCGACCGGGTCTCCTTACCGGATATCGATATAGATTTTGATGAGGACGGAAGGGACCGGGTGCTCAAATGGGTGGAGAATAAATACGGCCATGATAAGGTGGCCCAGGTGATCACCTTCGGGACTATGGCTGCGAAAGGAGCTCTGAGGGATGTCGGGCGTGTTCACCGCATGCCGATAGACCAGGTGAATGCTCTTTCCAAACTCATCCCCGCCAGGCCTGGCATCACCCTGAAAGCCGCAATTGAAGAAGTCCCTGAATTAAAAGCCGCGAAGCTTTCATCGAACAAATTAGTATCCGATACAATAAAATATGCCGAGGAACTGGAAGGATCGATCAGGCAGACCGGCCTTCATGCCTGCGGGATAATCATCGGCAGGGAAGATCTCACGAACTACATCCCCATCGCGACCAGTAAGGAGTCGGATCTGCTGCTGACCCAGTTTGACGGGGAATTTATCGAGAAGGTGGGCATGCTTAAAATGGATTTCCTCGGCTTGAAAACGCTTGCGATCATCAAGGAGGCCATTGACAACATCAAATTGTCAAAAGGTATTGACCTCGATATCGAAGCCATCCCTTTTGATGATCAGCATACCTATGATCTGTTCACACAGGGGAAAACCACCGGGATCTTCCAGTTTGAGTCGGACGGCATGAAAAAATACCTCCGTGAACTGAAACCCAATGTGATCGAGGACCTGATCGCGATGAACGCCCTTTACAGGCCCGGCCCGATGGAATATATCCCGAGGTTTATCAACCGTAAACATGGCAGGGAAAAAATAGAATATGATATCCCTGTCATGGAAAAATACCTTAAAGACACCTATGGTATTACCGTTTACCAGGAGCAGCTTATGTTGCTTTCGCAGGAGCTTGCAGGATTTTCGAAGGGCGAGGCCGATAACCTGCGAAAGGCAGTAGGGAAGAAGATCGAAGAGCTGATGAACACGATCAAACCCAAGTTCTTCGAAGGCTGCAGGAAAAACGGCATCAAAGTGGAAACGATCACGAAGATCTGGAAGGACTGGGAAGCTTTTGCGAATTATGCCTTCAATAAATCGCATTCCACCTGTTATGCATACGTAGCCTACCGCCAGGCTTATCTCAAAGCCCATTTTCCTGCTGAATTCATGGCGGCAGTACTCAGCCGGAACCTTTCCGATCTCAAGGAAATCACTCTTTTTCTCGATGAATGCAAGAGGATGGGAATTTCGGTACTGGGCCCCGATGTAAACGAGAGCGAGCTGAGGTTTACCGTGAACCGTAAAGGGGAGATCCGTTTCGGAATGGCAGGCATAAAAAATGTGGGAGAAGCTGCTGTGATGGCAATCACGGCAGAAAGAAAAAATAACGGCCCCTTCATCAGCATTTTTGATTTTACAAAACGTGTGTCATCTCATCATATCAACAAGCGTTGCATGGAAGCTCTTGCCAGGGCAGGGGCTTTTGATTGTTTTGAAGGGATGCACAGGGCACAGCTTTTTTACAAACAGAACGGGGAAGAATCTACTTTCCTCGAAAGTGTGTTAAAGCATGCAACCGAATACCATGTGCGGCAGAACAGCTCCCAGCAGTCGCTTTTCGGAGAAGCAGAACAGGTAGAAATGGACGACCTCAAATTGCCCGATTGTCCCCCATGGTCAAGGATAGAGCAGCTCAGGTATGAAAAGGAGATAACAGGGTTTTATATGAGCGGGCATCCGCTCGATGAGTTCAAACTTGAGATCGATCACTTCTGCAATGTAAGCACCGAACAACTGAAAGAAGATCTGCGCCCGTTCAAGGGAAAAGAAATCAGCTTTGCCGGCACCGTGATCAGTGCAACCCATAAAACGGGGAAAACAGGCAAACCTTTTGGCTCCTTTGTCATTGAAGATTATGTGGATTTTATTTCAGTTTCCCTGTTCTCGGAAGACTACCTCCGGTTTAAGCATTTCATGGAAGAAGGACAGCATGTACTTGTTAAAGTCAGAATTGAACCCCGGTATGATAATCCGGATCAGCTGACCCTGAGGGTGCTTCATGTTTCCCTGCTTGCTGATGCCATTGAGAAAAATACTAAAATACTCACACTTACTATACCGGTGAACGGATTAAGTGACAATACAGTTAATGAAATCCACACCCTGATCAGGAAACAAAAGGGGAAATGCCAGTTAAGGATTAGGGTTGTTGACCCGGAGGAAGCATTCAACATTGATCTTCCCTCGAAGAGATTCAGGGTTAACGCAAAAGAAGTGGTACTGGCTCTTACGGATTTTCCGGGGATCAGTTTTCATCTTTCTGAATAAAATGGAAATGATTTATTAATTTTGCAAAAAAAATCGTATATGTTTGAGACATTCACTGATTCCAATTTTGCTGAAAAGGTTGAAAAATCCGATAAGTTAGCTATTGTTGATCTCTCTGCCGAATGGTGCGGCCCTTGTCGTATGGTGAGCCCTATCATACATGAACTGGCCACTGAATATGAAGGCAGGATCGTAGCAGGCGAGCTTAATGTAGATGAAAATCCAGTTACCACTGCAAAATACAAAATACGCAATATCCCGACGGTCCTTTATATTAAAAACGGGGAAGTAATAGATAAACAGGTTGGAGCAGTCCCGAAGGCGAGCTATAAGAGTTTGATAGAGAAACACATCTAAAAAGCGAAAAGCGAAAGGCGAAAATGGCAGATTCTTCTTTCGCAATTTTATTTCGCTTTTCACCTTTCGCTTTTCGCTTTTCACCATTTCCCATGCCCATCCTTGACCAAAGCCATTTTGAACAGTATTCTTCACTGGAACTTCTTGCCAGGCAGGTTGTTGAAGGGTTTATAACAGGTCTTCATAAAAGCCCTTTTCACGGGTTTTCTGTTGAGTTTGCAGAACACAGGCTTTACAATACCGGTGAGTCGATCAGGAATATCGACTGGAAGCTTTTCGGCAGAAGCGACAGGCTCTATGTCAAACGCTTTGAAGAAGAAACGAACCTGCGCTGCCAGGTGTTTATCGACAACTCATCTTCAATGTATTATCCGGTCATCAGCAAACCTGATATCCTGCATCCCAACAAGATCATTTTCTCAATTTACCTTACCGCTGCCTTGCTTTTTCTTTTAAGGCGTCAGCATGATGCCGCCGGTGTAAGCTTCTTTTCAGACACTGTTGAACTTCATACGCAATGTAAATCAAGTCCTGTACATTATAAATACCTTTACCAGCAGCTGGAGAAATTACTGCATCCTGTTTCTCCTGAAGTCCGGAAAAAAACCGCCCTGGCCCAGGTTATCCACGAACTTGCAGAGAGGATCCACAGGCGATCGCTGGTTCTGATCTTCAGCGATATGTTTGAGAATTCAGCAGAAACTGAGGAAATGTTCTCAGCTTTGCAGCACCTGAAACATAATAAGCACGAAGTCGTCCTCTTCCATGTCGTTGATAAAAAGAAAGAACTCGGTTTTGAGTATGAGAACCGGCCCTATAAATTTATTGACCTCGAGTCGGGGCAGGAAATCAGGCTCTTTCCCGAAGAAGTAAGGAAACAATATCTTTCAAGGATTGAGAAATTCAGCAAGGATCTTATTCTCCGATGCGGCCAGTATAAGATTGATCTTGTTGAGGCCAACATTAATGATACCTTTGACCATGTACTGCTGCCGTACCTTGTGAAAAGAAGCAGGCTTCATTAAATTTCAGCTTCCCGATTTTTCCTACCTTTGCGCCCTGATTGCAAAAAGCATCTCATGGAAATTGCTTCTAAATACGACCCGTCCGGAGTTGAAGAGAAATGGTACGCTTTCTGGATGGAAAACCATATGTTCCGGTCAGTTCCTGATGACAGGGAACCATACTGCATTGTGATCCCGCCTCCTAACGTTACCGGCGTTCTGCATATGGGCCATATGCTTAATAACACGATTCAGGACATCCTTGTCCGGCGTGCGCGAATGCTTGGGAAAAATGCATGCTGGGTCCCGGGAACCGACCATGCATCCATCGCAACTGAAGCCAAGGTTGTGGCAAAACTCAGGGAACAGGGCATTGACAAATCAAGCCTCAGCCGGGAAGAATTTTTACAATATGCCTGGGAATGGAAGGAAAAACACGGAGGCATTATCCTTGAGCAGTTAAAGAAACTCGGGGCTTCCTGTGACTGGGAGAGAACCTGCTTTACGATGGATGAAGCCCGCTATGAGTCGGTGATAGATGTATTTATTGACCTGTATCAAAAAGGATTCATCTACCGCGGGGCCCGCATGATCAACTGGGATCCGAAGGCCCTGACAGCAGTTTCAGACGAGGAGGTGATTTACAAGGAAGTCCAGTCGAAACTTTATTTTGTGAAATACAGGGTTGAAGGCAACCAGGATGAATGGATCACCATCGCTACAACCAGGCCTGAAACGATATTGGGAGATACTGCTATCTGTGTTCACCCCGAAGATGAAAGGTACAGGCATCTGAAAGGTAAAAAGATACTTGTCCCCCTAATCAACCGCCCGGTCCCCATGATATTTGATGAATATGTTGACAGGGAATTCGGTACCGGAGCATTAAAAGTAACCCCTGCACACGATATTAACGACTATAACCTTGGGCTTAAGTATAATCTCGAGGTGATCGATACGTTTAACCCGGATGGTACCTTGAGCGAAGCTGCGCAGTTATATATCGGAGAAAACAGGTTCAAGGTAAGGAACAGGATCGTGAAGGATCTTGATGCCGCAGGCCAGCTGGTCAGGATAGAAAATTATACGAACAAAGTCGGATATTCGGAAAGGACCGATGAAGTGATTGAACCCAGGATCTCGGTTCAGTGGTTCATGAAGATGAAGGAACTTGCGCAGCCGGCTCTTGAGGTTGTGGAAAATGACACTGTACAATTTTATCCTGCCAAGTACAAGAATATGTACAGGCACTGGATGGAAAATGTGAATGACTGGTGTATCTCCAGGCAACTTCTGTGGGGGCAAAGGATACCGGCCTGGTATCTCCCCGACGGCCGTTTCGTCGTTGCCAAAACCCGTGAAGAAGCCCTTCGAAAAGCAGAGTCCCTGACCCCCAAAGCCCAACCCCCGGTCACTCAGGATGAGCTTAAGCAGGATGAGGATGTGATGGATACCTGGTTTTCCTCATGGCTCTGGCCCATATCGGTATTTGATGGTATCAGGAAGCCTGATAATCAGGACATAAACTATTATTACCCTACGGTTGACCTCGTAACCGCTCCCGAAATCATTTTTTTCTGGGTTGCCAGGATGATCATGGCCGGACTTTTATATCGTAAAGAGGTTCCGTTCAGAAATGTTTATTTTACCGGGATTGTGCGTGACAAGCAGGGCAGGAAAATGTCAAAATCGCTTGGTAATTCACCCGAACCGATAGAACTGATCAGGAAATACGGTGCCGACGCGGTGCGCATGGGAATGTTGCTGTGTTCCCCTGCAGGGAATGATCTGCTTTATGATGACAACCTGATTGAACAAGGAAGGAATTTCTGCAACAAGGTATGGAATGCCATGCGCCTTGTGAGGGGATGGACGGTTGATGCAGACCTCGATCAGCCAAAATCAGGCCAGGTGTCGGTTGAATGGTTTGATTCTGTGCTGAATAAGGCCCTGATTGATATCAACGAGCAATTCAGTAAATACAGGCTTTCGGAGGCTCTGAGAGATGTTTATAAACTGGTTTGGGACGATTTCTGTGCCTGGTATCTTGAGATGGTCAAACCGGCTTACCAGCAACCGATCGACAGCAAAACCTATGATGCCACCCTGGGTTTTTTCGAAAAACTGATCAGGCTGATGCACCCTTTCATGCCATTTCTTACCGAAGAGATCTTTCATGTTCTGCATAATTCGGGCAAGGAATCCATAATGCTTGCGAGCATGCCTCAGGCCGGCTTAATCAATGAGTCTCTGATCGGGGAATTCCAGTTTGTGAGCGAGCTGGTGATGTCGGTCAGGACGGTAAGATCCGGGAAAAACATCCCTGTGAAGGAACAGATCTCAGTATTCATCCGCAGTGATAAAAACAAAAGCCCCGCAGGTAACTTTGATGATGTTATTGTCAAACTTTGTAACCTGGGTGGCTTGCAGTATTCCTCTGACAAACCAGCTGATTCGGTTTCTTTTATCGTGGGAACCACCGAATGTTTCATCCCGTTGTCACAAAACGTCAACCATGAAGAAGAGCTTATCAAGCTTCAGGAAGAACTGAAATACCAGCAGGGGTTTCTCATAACGGTCATGAAGAAGCTTGACAATGCGAACTTTGTAAATAATGCCTCTCCAAAGGTCGTGGATGCTGAAAAGAAGAAAAAAGCGGATGCAGAGGCAAGGATTGATGTTCTTAACGGGCAGATACGATCCATTAAGGAATAGCAGCTTCAGCTTTTTGAGGATCCATGATTTTACGGATCTGGCGGCCTGGAATTGCGTCATGAACCAGTTCGGCGATATCCCTGACCTCGGTTTTAGAATGCTTCATAAAGGTTTTCTTGCAGAGGGGGCAGGCTGTTACAAGAATATCCGGATTGCCGGCAAGAAGGAATTGAAGTACATTACGCGTAACCTCATCTTTTTTCTGAAGTGTTGTATTCATCAGCCCGAGGCTTCCGCCGCAACAGAGCGCATCGGCACATTCTTTTTCAACGGGCATCAGGTCTGATATTTTACGAAGAAGTTCTCTGGGTGCATCATAAACATTGCCTCCTCTGCCCAGGTCGCAGGGATCGTGATAAACGACTTTCCGGTGCTGGCTCTGTAAGGCGATCTTTCCTTCCCTGACCAGTTCGAGAATATATTGGGAATGGTGCTGTATCCTGATAGGGAGGTTGTATTCCTCGCGGAAAACCTTATAACAGATAGGGCAGGATGTAACAAGAAGCCGGGCCCTGGTCTGGCGGATCAGGGTTTTATTGAATTCAATCAGTTCGTTTGACTGTTTGTCTTTCCCGGCAAGCATTAATGGTCTTCCGCAGCAGGTGCTCCCGCCACGGTCCACAAAAAGGTAGTCTACGCCGGCTTCCCTGAATATCCCTTCCATTGCTATGTGAATGGAGGGTGTGAGATGCGACATGCAACCGGCAAAATATACCACCTCGGCAAAACCCGGATGGCCCTGGGTAAGGTAAGAAAAATCGGAAACCTGGCCCGAACCGATTTCCCTCCTTTTAATAAGCCTCAACAAATCGACTTTGATACCAACAGGGCAGGCTTCCTGGCAACGGCCGCATAGCATGCAGGTCATCGCAATATTTTCGGGAACATACTGATCTCTTTGGCCCCTGATTAAATAAATGGCTTGTATATCGCTGATCCCGGCGGCGAAATTCAACTGGCAGGCATCGATACAGACACCGCAGCGCGAACATGAATGTAATTCAAGATCAGAGAAGCTCGAACCCCATTTTTTTGGTTGTATGCCGCAATGCCTGAAAATAATCAGTAGCAGTTCCGAAGGGATATGCATATACCGTGAATAAGGCATCATGATAAAGAACAGGCCAAGGGCCAGGGAATATGACCACCAGAAAATATATGCAATACTTTCAGCCGGGCCCGGGCTTATTTTTATCAGCAGGTTCCCGAGGTTCTGCGTGAGAAACCCTCCTCCGCCTCCGAAATAGCCTGCAGTATAGCTTTCGGCGAGCAGCCTCAACGGAAAGATCATCCATAAACAGGATAAGGCAACGCGGTCGAAGAAACTGTGGTTGGTTGTACGTTTCAGCCCGAACCATTGCGACTGTTTCCTTTTAATAAGTGCAAGCCCTAAACCGCTCAGGACAAAAAGCAAAAGGAAGTCCATGATGAAGCGGAAAAACGCAGGAACTGTGAATATTTCGAAAAACAGTACAAGGCGGTCATGAATAAAAAACTTCAGAAATATCGGGTAATAGGGGGCATTGATATATGCTCCGTGATATATCCTCGATTCCAGGTTCCCCATGACAATGAGGAGAAACCACCCAAGGGCAAAACTCATATGCATGTATCCGAGTAAAGGGTTTCTTTTCCACAGCTTTCGGTGGATCAGACCTTCAAGGAAAATTTCTTTCAGCGAGGCTAGGACTTTTGAAGGTGTACGAAGGCCGTTTGCCAGTTTGACTTTGTCGACTGCCGGCAAGCTCTTTATCCATCTGTAATAATGAATGATAATGCTGTAGACTACATAGATAAGTCCCAGGCTGAAAGGCAGAACGAATAAATTAAATTTTATCATCCAAGTAATTCAATAGCCCTGTTCATTGCCAGGATCAGGTTTCTCAGGTTCACTCCCCTCGGGCAAACCAGCTGGCATTTCCCGCAAAACATACATTTTCTAAGTTCAGCTTTGATCGATTCTGTATTCCCCCTGCGAATAAGGGTATGTGCTTTTCGTATGTTAAATTCAGTAAACTGTCCGGCTGAGCAGGTGGCGGTGCAGCTTCCGCATTCCATGCAAACATCCACTGAAGGTTCGAGGGACTGCACCAGCCTGTAATAGCGCATATCGCCCCGGTCATAATCGAGCTGCCTGTCTTTTGTTATCGTATATCCGAAATCAATCATCAGCAGGTGTGGGTGAGTTTAGATAAATTGCGAGCTGGATGGCAGCAGCCCGGGCATCAGCGATGGCTTCACCAATTGATATCGGCCCTTTAACAGCACCGGCAACAAAAACTCCGGGTATATCGGTCGAATTGTTCATGATATGGCTGTCGGCAGAATTGATAAAACCGTCGGTCCCGGTTACCAGGCCCAGCATGCCGGCAATGTCACCTGTACTCCCGGCGGGTACAAAGCCGGTGAGCAGTACAAGAAGGTCAACAGTAATTTTAAACGGTTTCCCGGTAAGGGTGTCTTCGGTTTTGACAATGATCGAGCCATCCGGGTTTTCTGCACATTCCGAAAGACGTCCCCTGATAAAATTGACATTCCATTTTTGCTGGGCCTCATAATAAAGCTCTTCAAAGTGGCGATCGAACATCCGCAGGTCCATGTAAAAATTAAAAACCTCCGCAGCAGGAAGCATTTCCTTCAGTTCAATAGCCTGCTTCACGCCTGTAACACAGCAAACTTTTGAACAATAAAGGTTCCCGACTTTCTCATCCCTTGAGCCCACACAGTGAACAATCCCGATACGGGCAGGGATCTTCCCTTCAGATGTGAGGATCCCTTTTTTCAGTTTAAATCTGTCTTCAAGGTCTGCGGATGTGATCACGTTGTTATAAATACCATACCCGTACTCCTCTTTCTTCCTGGCTTCGAAGAGGTCAAACCCGGTAGCCAGGAGCAGGGCCCTGGCTTTAAGAACGGTTTCGTGATCGGGAGTTGGGGATTGGGGGTTAGGGATTGGGGAATTTATGACCACTGTAAATTCCCGGCCCTGCCTGCTGATGTCTGTAACAGTAACACCGGTGACGAGGTTAACCCGTTTCATGCCTTCCCTCGCAAAGTCAAGTACTTCGGAAGCTTTCCTGCGGTCGGGGAACAAGCGGTCCCATCGGGCCAGATGTCCCCCTGTCTCTTTTTCTTTCTCGAGAAGGGTCACACTGAGGCCTTGCAGGGCAAGCATACCGGCGGCTGTCATTCCTGAAATTCCGCCGCCTATGACAATCACTGAGTTTTCCATTTCAGTAAAATTTCAGAAATGAAGGAGATTTTGGTTTTCCGATTGAATTTTCGTCTTTATCGAGGAATTTACGTTCCGGATCATAGGGTATCCCGATTTTATCCAAAAGTGGTTCAACAGGCACCTGGTGAACCTGTAAACCAAGATCCCATGGATCATAGCCAAGGATAAGGCCTGCCAGTTCCTCGTAAGTCAGGACCGGGATGCCCTGCCCTTTTTCCCCATAGGTGATACCTTCCATTTCCGATATGGTATACTGCCAGCGGTCAAGAAACATGGGGCAGCCGGGACAGTTCGTGAGAATCAGCTCTGGTTTATAGGGCTTCATCGACTCAAATTTTTTCTTTGAGGCAGAAATCGAATACCCCCTGTTTGCTTTGATCAGATACTGCCTGAACCCAAATCCGCAGCAATGCCTGCGTTCCGGATAATCGATTACTTCACCTCCCCATTCTTCGATCATACCCACAAGAACGTAAGGGTATTCGGCGCCACCGACACCTTTGCTCGGAAACATCCTCGAATAATGACATCCAATGTGCTCAACCACACGGATGGGTTCTCCCGTATTCTGGTTGACAAGCCTGTATTTCCCGGCTTTGCTGATTTCCTTCCTGAGTTTAAAAGTCACATCGCTTGCGTGGGCAAGATTTTTGGGTTTGACAAACTCCCTGCCCGTGGCATTTCTAAGGTGAACCCTGATTTTTTCTTCAATCTCAGGAAAATGATGCCAGGTGTCAAGTATTTCAGTATAAAGGCCAAAACTGGTGATGCAGGAAGTGACAAAATTCTCATAACCAGACTCGGTCATCAATGCAAACTGCCTGGCTACCATGGTCATGGCGGTCTCGATCGGGACAATATCGGAATGGTATCCGATTCCTGAACAGGTTGTATGGGAGGGATTCTCAAAAACATTCTTCCCGAATTCCTTCATATAGCGGAGAAAAGTTTTTTCGGCCGCAGGAAAGAAATTCTGCCTTACACAGCTTCGTACATAAAAGTAGTTATCGTCAGCGATTTCTTTCTGGTATTCATTCCAGATCAGACGTTTCCCTTCGAGCTTCATGATTCGGTAGTATGGTCTTTATTGACAGCAGTATAAATGTGTTTGATATAGTCGTTCTGAAGGCTGTCGTCAAGCTGAATCCCCATTTCTTCAGCTTTCTGCCTTGAAAAGGATTCTATTTTTTCAAACCTTGATGTGCCTCCGGTTTCATCAAAGATTTTTTTTATTTCATCAAGATCTTCCTGAGGGATAGCCCTGAGCACGCCTGGGCCGGCCTTCTGATAGTTGGCTCCAAGCCGTTCCATGACCTTTTCAAGGTTCTGGAATTCCCATTCCCATACAGGTCCCTGCTCGGGATGGTTTTCGGGTGTGATCTGGGAAGGATACAGGCAATATCCGTATTTCAGTATCCAGTGGCCGACGGTTCTTTTAATGGCAAGCTGCTGACGCCCCTTTTCGGATTCGACAAAATACCCCATTTCCTGGGATAATGACCGCAACGCAGTGATCAGAAGCCCGGGTGCGTTATTCCTCGGGCAACGGGTAACACATGACATACACTCGCCGCAGTACCAGATGGTATCACTTTTAAGCAGCTCCTCGATTTTTTCATCATCCCGGGTCTGAAGAATGTCGACCAGTTTCCGGGGCTGGTAATTGTAAAATTCTGCAGCCGGACATATTGCCGTGCATGTTCCGCAGTTAAGGCATGCCTTAAGGCCCTCAACGAAACGTATATCCTGCCTCAGTTTTTCGAATAAAGCTCCCATATGGAAGTAAAGGTATAAAAAAAGTTTACTTAAGAGTGAAAACGTAGCTGAGAAGATTACTTCCCATCTGTAATGCTTTAAGTCTTGTTGGTTCGCTGTCGTGATGCACTTCCTGGTCTTCCCATCCGTCGCCCAGGTCGCATTCATAGGAATAAAACACCATTAACCGGCCTTCCCAGATCAAACCGAAACCCTGAGGGGGTTTTCCGTCGTGCTCGTGTATTTTGGGTAATCCTGACGGGAACTCATACTTCTGATGATAGATGGGGTAAGAAAAAGGTAACTCAATGAGATCAAGCTCAGGGAATATTTTTTTTAACTGCGGCCTGATGAACTTATCTATTCCGTAATTGTCGTCGATATGCAGAAAACCGCCTGCCAATAAGTATTTTCTCAGGTTCCGGGCTTCCTGCTCAGAGAAAACCACGTTACCATGTCCTGTCATATGAATAAACGGATAATTCATGATCTCCGGATTCCCGGCTTCAATAGTCGCAATCTCCTCGCTGATGTTGGTTTGAAGATTTTTATTCGCAAATTTGACAAGGTTTGGAAGGGAGGTTGGATTGGCGTACCAATCACCCCCTCCATTGTATTTCAGGAGAGCTATCTGGTATGAAGCCTGCGAAAATGATGTGAAGGGGAAAGCCAGGATGCATAACAATAAAATTTTACTCCGGTTTTTCATCATGGGTTGTGTCATCACGATCGCTCTATAAACTTCTGTTAATCAGGTTTATAACTGCTGTTACGTATATCCCTGCTGTTTCAGTCCTCAGCCTGCTTTCGCCAAGGCTTACCGGTATAAAACCTGCTTTAACTGCAGCTTCGATTTCCTGTTCCGAAAAATCGCCTTCAGGCCCGATCAGAACTGTTGCTTCATTCCCCCTGGTGCAGGCATGCTGTATTTCCTGTTCCTTGCCGTTGAGGCAGCTTGCAATGAGCTTGATGCCCGTATGGGGCCTGGCAATGAAGTTTTTAAATAAGATTGCTTCATTCAGACAGGGCAATTGCGTTTTGAGTGATTGTTTCATCGCCGAAATCAGAATTTTTTGCAGCCTTTCATTGTTGACTTTGTTTCTTTCCGAATGATCGCAGAAAACCGGGCTGATCTCATCTATTCCAATTTCTGTGGCTTTTTCAACAAACCACTCAAAACGGTCTGAATTTTTAGTTGGGGCCATAGCTATATGAAGCCTGAAATTACGTTTGGCAGGGATTACAGTGGTTTTTA
>Ga0208103_1000068_pt1 | contig 72019 bp, 65 predicted proteins | sample CryBogmetaGMA75M_FD_184550 | JGI IMG/M metagenome (GOLD analysis project Ga0208103, IMG submission 184550) | Freshwater microbial communities from Crystal Bog, Wisconsin, USA - MA7.5M (SPAdes) | ecosystem: Environmental > Aquatic > Freshwater > Lake | place: Crystal Bog, Wisconsin, USA... | reverse complement strand
GCTTGCATTCCCTGATACGAGATTCTGAAGCGCTGTATTGCCTCCATACCCAAGTGGAATCGGGCCGCTGCCGATGGCAGAAATGCCAATTGAATTTATTGCTGACAGTTGTGTGGCAGGCAGAATTGCATTCAATTGATTGGCTGAGATGAATCCCTCGAAAACCTTGGACTGGAGTATGCTGCCAAACACGAGGGCATTCATGACAACGCCAATATGATCTTTAGCACATAATTCTAAAATCCCAATCTGGGGATTACTCCCGACCAACACACCCTGCAGGTTGCCGACGCCACAAACCACCTGTAATTGTACTCCCGAGCACACAAATATCTGCAGACTGGCTTTATCATAAACGACATAACTTAATTCAGGAGAGGAATTCACCTTCGAGCCAAACTGTGCTTGTACCTCCGTAGCGCTGAAAGCAACAGAAATGTTTGAAGAATTGATTCTTCCAACAATTTCCTCAATTCCGAGATCTGACTGAACTACTTTGCTCCCTGCCGTGGAAACCTGCAGCGCTCCTATCCCCGAATACTGTCCCTGTGATTGTATAGCAAAGCTTAGCATGTTCCCCAGTCCCTGCTTGTTGCCTGTAAGGGCCATAAACTGTGTTGACTTGATCACCAGCTGGTCGCGGATGGCTTTGAGGTTCCTGATCTCCTCGGTTTTCTTCTGAAGGGTCTTGTTGCCGATCAGGTAAGCGTCGACTTTACTCAGGGCCAGCATCAGCACCGAATCCTTCTGGTTCACCTGGTTCACGTAATTGGCGAAATCCCTGATCGTTCTCTCAACATCCGACGAACCTGAAGCGGTATCATGCAGCATGAAACCGGCCAGCATCCTTGTGGTGCCGGCAAGGGTCTTTGTATTGTTTTTCAGGAAGCTGTTATAATCCTGCAGCAAGGCAATGGCCTGGGTATTGGCAGGATCCTTATCAAAACCCTGCAGCTTATAACTTACCAGGCAGGTATCGATCGTCATCGAAAGATTATCGGTGAACAGGGCGAAATAAATCAGCCCGGTCACCATCTGCCTCAGCTGGGCCGTATCTTTTGTAAAATCACTCCGAAGCTGGACGTCATTCTCGGTCATCTGCTCCTGGTGGTATTTATCAGCTTTCCCAAAGGATCCCGAAGTGAGCCCTTTATACACTGACGGGAAGAAAAAGGAAACGGCAAGAATGGCCAAAGCAACGCCAACGATCAGGCCGATGATGAGTTTATTTTGCTTTTTCATGGTGGTAGGTCTTATACTTTTTTTTATTACTCGTGTTAACTATATCCCGGGCCGCGGCTATTCTTTATTTACTGTCACGGCGTTCTGATAAATGGGAATATCATTCTGTATGATTTTAATATTGATCTGGTGGGGAAGGTTGTTCTTGTTCAGCAGCTGCACAATGTACTGGTTATTCCCCGAATTATTGATCTGAACATAGTTCGGTGAGGCCGAGATGCTCGATTGGTCATTCACGCTGACATTCACGACATTCATCGCCTGCAGGCTGTTGTAATCAAAGGTGATCACCCCCTGCACCGGGTAAAGGGAAGACAGGGTGATCCTTGCTTCCACGATGCTTGACGAATACCTCACATCAAACGAAGCTTTCACCATGGCGTTCTCAAAGATCAGGTTATCGGCCGTCGACATCTGGTCGAAGGACCGTGAATCATACATGGCGCCCTTCATCTGAAAAGAAGGGGCTTTTGTATTCGTTGTTCCCGGCATAAGAAAGCTGAATGCAATAAAGCCGAGAAAAACACCGGCAACAAGAACGATTGAATATCTGAATGCCGGCTTGTTCCAGAAACTGGTCCGGATGAGCGGTTCGGGTCTTTTTGACAGCTGTGGTTCCATCGGTAAACGGTTTAAAATTTCCTGCCTCAGTTCGACATCGGGAGTCTGCACCCTGGTTTGTTCCATCGTATGACTTATCTTTTCCCAGTCCCGGTAATAACTTCCTGCTTCCGGATCAACAGCCAGCCGGCTTTTCAACTCCTGCTGCCCGGCGGCATCGAGTTTCCCTTCAAGATCCTCGTGAATGCGTTCTATGAGTTTTTTGTCAATCATGGTCGAAGAAATTATTTTCGTCAAGTTTATTTCTTAGTGCCAGTCGGGCATTGAAGAGCCTGTCTTTGACTTTTTTGACACTAATTCCCAAAGTTTCCGATATCTCTTCATACGAAAGCCCGAAATAGTATTTCAACAAGATAAGAGAACGGAACGGGCTTTTAAGTTCCCTCAGGGCAGATTTAACACGGCGGTTTGATTCCAATGCATCGGCCTGGCCATTATCTTCAACGGGGATGCCTTGAGCTTTGTCAAGACTTTCAAAATGCCTTCGGCTTTTTAACTGATTCATGGTTTCATTTAATGCAATCCGGTATAACCAACTGAAAAATCTGAATTTGAAGTTGAACTTACCCAGGTTTGTGTATGCTTTGATAAACACATCCTGTGTGAGGTCTTTTGCTAGTTCCCGGTCGTCGGTCATTTGAAGTATCATCCCGTAAATTTTTTTCTGATACCTTTCTATCAGCACTTCGAAAGAAGATTTGCTGCCTTGCAGCACCTCATAAACAAGTTCATTATCATCCTTCGGTATCATAAATACAAATTGGTTATGAAAAAGTTGGAAAATTTACTAAAAATTTCAAAAAGTTTATATGTTTTTCTTTTCCAATTAGTTTTCGGAAGACAACATTGATAGTTTCCACAGGTCCTTGCGGTTCATTCTCAGAACAGGCGCTATGGCCAGGTATCCCGAATTGCCTATCTGCTTTCTCAGACTTTTCAATTCCTTTAGTTTTGACTGGATTTCGGGATCAGGTGAAACCACGAAGTCGTTTTCACGGAGCATCATGATGCTTTTTGCTTTTATCGAAAGCTCTGTATACAGGCTGATAAAACAGTAAAGGTCGAAAACAACTTCAGCCGGGAAATGGTTCCGGATCGATAAAAGGTATTGACCGGTGCGGGTTTCGGAGAATCTTCCTTTCCTGATCATAGTCAGCATTGAAACTTCAGAATCGAATTCCATTTCGAGCCATTTGCGGATGGCATTTTCGTTAAACTGGAAGCTCATTACAAGGGCAAGAGGAATGACTGTAAGAATGAAAACTGTTGCAAACACAGGCCATTCAGTGAGTGCGTTAAAACAGGCATGGATGAAAACAGCTGCAACGGCTCCATACAGTAAAGCGAACCCGAAAAAGGCCTGACGGTTCAGGCTGCTGATAATGAGAATGGCGAAAATAGCAGTAGTCCCTCCATGCATCACTGCAGTGCCGAAGCCCCTGGTGATCCACACCATGAGGTTGGGTTCAGCTGAAGCATAATTCATAAGGTAGAAGATATTCTCTGCCAGGGAGAATGCTGCTCCTATGCTGAAACCATAAATAGCGCCGTCGATCATAAATCCAATTTTACTGGTTTTGATCAGAACCAGAATGAGCATCATTTTCAGGACCTCTTCCACCACTGGTGCAATATACCCTGAAAATAAATCAAAACTCAGCCCATAGTGACGTATGAGAAAAGTGTTGCTGAAAAAACTCAGAGCAGCACTGAGAATGCCCCATCCGAGGCAAACCACAAGAATGGTTTTATTGACAAGCCGCAGGCTGTCAAGAAAAAGGAAAAGAAGGAGTAATAAAAAAACCGGGCTCAGACAAATCAAAACTTTGAGAATCATGTGCACTTGATTGAAGAGGCAAGTTATGGAAAATTTTTCTTCCTGCCTGCTGGTAAATTTCCCGGATGATATATGACAGGGTCTGGCGGAGGATTACAAAACGTTTTAATCCTTGAAAAAATAGTTCGCCTTACTGAGGTTTCAATACAACTGCTATTGTTCCTGCAAAAGAGGGTGTGCTGAATGTACCAACCATATCGCCACTCGTGTTTATGCTACCTGAAAAGTTCAAAGTTAAAGGAAGAGATGGCGAAGTCCCCAGTATAAAATAAGCCATGGCGCTGCCTGTAATACTCGTGTTGGAACCTGACAGACTGCCTGACATTGTTTTAGAATCTGTTCCGTTATTCTCTGCCGGACTGCAATTGCCTGATGTCAGTGCCACGTTAACGACTGCAGGTATATTTATTATGCCTTTTGTGCCGTCCCATGAAACTCCTACCGAATTCATACCATAGCTTAAACTTACGGTGCAAATCCCGTTAACACCGGAGTTCCAGCTGATACTACCGGTAAGGGTAAAAGGTCCGCCGGAAAATATTTTACGGGATTTAATAGAGGCAGCTATAGTCATTGCGTCTCCCAAAAGCACCTCCCGGGCCGGGTTGTCCTGGGAAGCCATTTTCATTGCCATCAGGGCTTGCTTTGCAGTGACACCCTGCTCACTCATTATCGCCTGAATATAACCCATCGCACAGGGGGCTGCAAGGGAAGTTCCCTCCCAGGCTGTAGAATTATTCATCACCACAACATCCGGATCTTCAAGCGAGTAATTAGCATGAATCCCGGGGATATTATCAGTTGACACGAAAAGAACATTATTATTCAATACATCAGCAATTCCATTTAGAGTACGCAGGTAGTCCAGGATACCACCAATAGGCATGTTTTCATTCCCGGCAGCAATAGTAATGACCAGGTTTTCACGATTTTGCGGGGGCAGGGCAGCGATCGTCTTCAGTATGCCATAGACAAAGGTAAACCAGCAATCCCGGGCTTCAACTTTTGCCAAAGTATCCAGGTTCGCAAAATCATACGCGGCTTCTGTGTCGAGGCCGCTGTTGAAAGATAAATTGATCAGTGTGGTACCACCGTTATTTTTATTAGCCTGATCAATAATAGCGCGAATTTCTTTTCCCAATGGAGCAACATCACTCCCCCCGCCCAGAGTAACATCTTCACATTCATCCAATGTGCCTGCACAATTCTGTAAAGTTGCCTGAACTGCCTTCCCGTGGTCGTATCCGCATTTATCTAATATTGCCACACCGCTTTTCGGGTAACTCAACACATTCGGGATCACCCCATCTACCAAAGCGTTGGCCATCATAGTATTGACAAACGAGCCCGTATTCGACGAGTCTATACTAATGAAATAATAACCAATCGCAGGTATTTGAGCCAGAATTTGTCCACCGTTTGCAGTAATTAATTGAGATGCTTCTGCTTCGCCGGCAGTCGTTTTAAAAAAAGCGATCATCTGCCCGGGGAACGCTGTCAGCCTGAGGGAGATGCCCTGAACGGTATAGTTAATTTCAGCAGGTGTAGGGTATGTGCCTGTATATTCGGTAGCATTGGCCAGCAAACCCGTAGAACCGGCATCCGAGGTGTCTTTCTTATTGCAGCCCGTTATCAATACTAAAAATACAAACAGTAATACCAAACCATGAATCGGTTTCATTGTCAGATTTTTCATAGAAATTAGGTTTTGGCTTCGTTGCATCCTCTAATTTTTATCAGTGATTATATTGCTGACACTTCACTTATAAATAATATTCCCGAAGTTAGTGTTTATTCAGGTGACAACTCAAAATTTTTATAGACTTTTTTCTGTATTTTGTCAGAGATTAAAATGCTGATGGCATTGTTGCGGTTGGCGGTAAGTTGGCGTTAGTGTATTATTTATTTTCGATCTGGTGTTTTAATTTGTCTAAAAAAACAGGAACATAATCATTGAAGCTTTTATAATTATTACGACTATTTGCATATTCCTTTATTAAATCAACTATAGTTTCATCATAAACATATCCTTGTTGTTTTTCACCTTGTATGACCATTTGTGCGAACTCATCGTACTTGTTTTTAATCAAAAAGTAAGCTGTTAAACTACGAAGGCATGATTCACATAAAAAAGTAATCTTTGATGGGTCTGCTGTAGAATATTGAAATGGAATCTGGTTTATTTGTTTACTGTAATTATCCATAATGGGATTTAGGAAGGAATGTCCAATCTCATGTGTTGCCCCATAAAAAATATAATCCTTAGCAGCCATTTTACCTTCTCTGAGATCAGTTATATCGCTATTTCCAAATTTTGCATCATTATCAACAACAAATTTTGGTGATAAGTAAAATACACAATTTGATTTATTATTGTTTGTAAACCAATATGCGTGTAAATCTTGTTCAAGCATGGTAATTACTATAGTATAGCTGTCCTTTTTTGCTCCCCAAAATGTCTCAAAATCATTAATCATATCAAGACCTGAAACCTCTTTTGCAACCTCGTCAATTTTCTGTTGATAATATCCCTGGTGATTTTCAATGAATTTCTCAAACCGGCTGATTTTTGCAAATGACTCAACTGCTTCATTAAGACTATCAATTATTTTAGATTTATTGGCCAATGTGTTGAGCAATCCAAAATTATCTAATTGCAGATATTTCATGAATGAAGTGTCTTTTTTGAAATTTTCATCAAAAAATTGTCCATTTATTGATAAATGAGCATTATAATTCTGCAAAACCTTTTTTATGAATTGAACGGAATTATCATTGTTATTTAAAGAGAAGAAAGTGTTTATATCAGATTTATAATTGAAATCAAAATTGTTCAGATGATTTGAATTACTCAGGTAGGCCATTATATGAAATAATTCAAGTTTAGTATTAATCTCTATTTTTATTCCTTGTGTTTTTACTTCAAAGGTTTTAAATTTATCTGCTTTAGAATATCCGGTTGATAAAATCAACAACAATCCAATCGTCAATAAGAATCTGTTTCTCATCATTCTTAATTTATTTCATAATACGTGTCATTTTTTTACATTCTTACCTATTGAAGTCATTGAACATCAATATGCATCAAATTTAAGCTAATACTGATCAATGTCAATAGTTTGATTTTATTTATTATCTTTATTGGAAAATGTGGGTCATAAACGATAACAGAAATTCATGATTAATCTTACAATGTGTTATCCTTCCAGGGTAAAGGAAAACATAGGTACCGAACTTCTTTTTAGCCCGTTGGCACTTGGTTATCTTGCCAATCATACGCCGGCTCATTATGATATCACCACTTATGATGAATATGTTGGAGAGTCAATGGATCCCGGTATCATCCGCGCCGACCTGGTGGCCATATCAGCCATTACCCCCGGGATCTCCCGGGCTTATGAGATTGGAGATAAACTAAGGGAAAGAGGGATTCCCTGTGTGATCGGGGGTGCCCATGTTTCAGCTCTTCCTGAAGAAGCGCTGGAACATTTTAATTCGGTGGTCATTGGTGAGGGGGAAGCCCCATGGAGACAATTTTTAAGTGATTTTGAAAAAGGCAGCATTCAACAAACATATTATGGTCCGATGGATGTTTGTCTTAACAACTTAGGGATTCCGAACCGAAAAACCATTCATCCTAACTATCATTACCAATCGGTGCTTTCCTCGAGAGGGTGTCCGTTTAATTGTTCATTCTGTTATCTTACCGTTTTTAAGGATAGGAAATACAGGACGATCCCTCATGATACTGTTCTTGAGGATTTGGAAACCCTCAGGGGCAAGTTTGCCATTATTTTCGTCGATGAAAATTTTATTGGATATTCGAGAGAGAACATTGAGGATCGAAAGGTTTTGATGGAATTAATGATACGGAAAAACTTCAAGTTTTATTGGGGTTGCCAAGCTACAGTGGGGCTGGCAAATGAACCGGAATTGATGTCATTAATGTACAGGGCTGGTTGCCGGTCTGTTTTTATAGGGTTTGAATCATCTACAATCGAAGGATTATTGGAGGTGAAGAAAAGTCAAAATTTGGGCGTGAACTATAAGGATTCAATCAGGAATATTCACAAACACAGGATTTCTGTGATCGCATCTACTATCCTGGGAATGGATTCACATCAGTATGGCTATCACAAATCTCTGATCAAGGATATCAAAGATATTAAAGCTGATATGGTCAGGGTTTTTTACATGACTGCCTGGCCGGGAACACCCTTGTTTAAAAGCCTCGAGCAGGAAGGCAGGGTAAACAGAAAATGGGATCAGGTGCGCAAGGATATTCCCTCCATTCAATTTCTGCATTATACTCATGAGGAAATAATAAAAGCACGAAAAGAAATCATGGATTCTTTCTTTAACCTGAGAAGAAATATTGTCGTGATTTTTCGTTGGCTTTTTATTGATACAAGCCTCATCACTATGTTTATAAGGATAAATTTCCGCAATCGAAAATCTGAAAAAATCAGGAATAAACGGGCTGGTCAAATTGTTTCCGATGCAAAGGGTAAAGGTAATTTACCCTAAAGCAATTGATGTTCTGGCTGGCCGGAAGAGAAATATGAAGTTTGATCAGGACAAGACAGATTTATCCCATTAAAAGGGTTGATGAAATGTCCAAATTAGGCTTGGAAGCAACTCAAAGTTACTACATCCGTACTACAAATGAAAAAAGACAGCCAATCCATTGATTAACTCTCTTAAAAGATGGTACTTTGTTGTCCCGCCAGGATTACAATGAGTTAAACTCACTGTAATTCATTTGAAAGAACGTATTTTTTAAAAATCAGTAAATCAATATTATATAATATGTTTATTGTTAAAGTGTTTAATGGTTTAGTCTTATTATTTTCCATTTGACTGTCCCAAAAATGTCCCAAGTGTTAAAAATTGATGTATCTTTGAGACACAAAGTTAAAAGTATGACAATTTATTTTGAACTCAGGAAAGACCACAAAGACAAATTGGGATTGTGTCCCCTGTCATTAAACTACACTTATAATGGTTTTAGGTTAAGATTAAACACAGAAGTTTCCATCCCTGAAAACTATTACAGAAAGGAACTTAGACATATATCTCAAAAGGTTATTGACCCATCTATAAAAGAGAAAGACATAGATTTTAATGAATTGACACAAAAACTTGAAAATTGTGAAACTAAGTTAAAGTCTATCATTGAAGGATGGAAAAAGTTAGACAAGGTTGAAAGAGGGATAGGGGAATATCCAGATAAAGACTATGTTTCAGATTATTACTATAATAAACAGGTTAAAGGGATTGAAAAACCTATGATTATTCATTTAGTTGAACACATCTATGGAAGGTGGGACCCTATTATAAAGGAATATGTTGGTGGAAAAAAAGGAGATTTAAAAATTTGGAATTCTATATTGGGTGATGTCTTAGAAGTCAGGGGACATAAAATTGATTTTAGGAAGTATAAAACTGAAAAAGTAAATGATTGGAGAAAGGTAATTGAAGACATTCTTTTAACAAAGGACAACAACCTAAATAAGTTTTTTTTAAAAGATGTCAATAAGGGATTTTTAGATACCTATTGTGAGGTCTTACTAAAAAGAAAATATGGGAAAAGGATAGGTCTTGAAAATACAACAATTAAAAAAAGGTTGAAGACTTTCAAGGAATTCTTAAACCAAATGATAAAAGAACATCATAAGGTCAATGAGGATTTTAGAACATTTGTATTACAAAAAGAAACATATGAAGAGTTGGAATTAGATACAAATATCCACCTACTTACATTTGAAGAATATGAATATCTATTACACTTTGACCTTTCTTATAATCCAAGACTTGATTATGTAAGAGACTTATATTTAATTTGTTGTGGAACAGGATTGAGGTTTAGTGATGTTGTCAGAATACAACCTCAAATGATAAAGAAAAGGAAAATTGATGGGAAAACAATAAAATACATAGAAATTAGAACTCAAAAAACTAAAAAACCTGTTTCCCCCCCAATAACAGAAAAGATAGAGAAAATATTGAAAAAGTATGATTTTGATATGAAGAGGAGTTTTAGAGGAGGATTACATACAATATCTAATGATAAAGGGAATGAATATCTTAAAGAAGTTTTGGATTTGATAAAATTGGATAGTTTGAATGAACCTGATGAAAATTTAAGGAGGTCTGGGAAAAACATAACATCAATAACTGGAAAAAGAAAAGACTTTATCACTTTTCATAGTGGAAGAAGGTTTTTTATTACAAATTGTTTAGTCAGTGGAATTCCTATCAACTTGATAATAGGATGGACTGGACACATTGAAGATTGGGATGTCCTAAAAAGATATATTGATAAAAAATATGGGATTAGTCAATACTGGGATAAAATTCCATTTTAATATATTGATATTTAATAAATTAGATAATTTTTATAACCTGACAACTCTTATTGATTATCAGGTTTTTACCATTTTTCAATTGAAGTAGAACACTTTCCTCCTTTTCATTAAACCATTGACATAATATACAATCTCCTTTTGTGTAGTATGTGTTTATCTTTTGACCACTTAAATTATACTGATAAACATTACCATTCATCAGTTTCAATATTGTTTTCATTGATAATCTTTTTACTAATTTAGTAAGAATATCAATCACTTACAGGTTATTTTAAAATAAACTTCAATTTTCCCATCACTTTTCCCATTTTTCAGGATTAAATAATAAAGGACATCTGATAACATCAATGGACATAATTGACAGGTGAGTTAAAACTTTTAAAAGTCTATAAAAACAAGGGATTTGACTGGAAAGTTGAGTATTTTAAAGGAAAACACTATGTGTAAACCTAACAAGAAACGAAAGAGAAAGGTTAAGGACTGACAATCAATATTATATAATTTACTGATAGTCAATTTATATATTTTTTAAAACTATTTTTTTATCTCATTCCTTTTTCTTATATTTGTATTAACAAATACAATATATGAATTTGTTGAAAATCAGGTGAAGAAAACCACCTCTATAAAGACAACTGGGACACCTACCCACCCATAGGTGATAGGAGAAGAAAACCTCCATAAAACTGGGAATATCTATCCACCTCAACAGGTGAAGGGAGAGGACGTCCTCCACTACACAACATTGATTATCTAAAACCTAAATAGGTGAAGGGAGAATAACACCCTTATAAGGACAACTGGGACACCTACCCACCATAATTGAAAAACTGAATTATAACCTTAAAATCATAAAAAGATGAAAAACAATTATTTGAGTAATACTGAAATTCCTCAGGATTTTTTAAAGGAGTTATCAGAAATACAAGACTGGTATGTCTTGTATGAAAGAAAAGATGTTATTAAAAACACCTTCTTCTTAACAAAAAATGAAATATTAGAGTATTATCATAAAAACAAAGAAAATGAAATCCTTGAAGACTTGGATACCACTCTGTTTAATATGACAATGAACAATGAAGGAAGTCTGGTTGATGTGGATTATTGTGAATATGAGGAAACAAGAATTTTAAATAAGAAAGGAGAATATGATGAAAAGAAAAAGGACACATATGACAACGAAGAATAACCATAATGGGAAAAGAAAACCAGAAAACCATAAGGTTGAAAAGACTATGAATAGTGTTTTAGAAAATTATGATGTTGTTAATAAAGATGGTAGTAAGACATATCAGACTTGGAATTATGGAAGAATAACAATCAAACAACTAGAATTGATAAAACTTATTGATGACTATTGTGAAACCTTTAATCCAACAATATTTGAATTCTTACAGAAAAAGTTTGAGGAAAAAATATACTCACAACAACTTATAAATGATGTTTTATGTATAATAGATTAAAAGATTACCTAATTGAAAGGTTCAAAAAATCCTTCTTGAAATAAGAAGGATTTTTTTTTGAAAAGAAACTTTCTTTTCAAAAAATTATATATACAAATAAAACTTATCTATGTTATACTATGTTTTTGACAACCACAAGTATTTGGACCTGTATCTTTTATGGGTAATAACCAAACAAAATAAGACTTTCCTTTATAGACTTTTAAGAAGAAATAGGATAAAACAAGTCAAGTATAAAAACACTATCCTATATGACTTTGAAGATATGGGGAGAAGTCCAGAACTATTGAAATTATTGAAGAAATGAAAAACTAATGGGTTTCCCTTCCCTTGGAAACCCATCAAAAAAGAATGTTATGAAGAATGTATTTAGTGAATTTGGACTGGTTGGAACTCCTTTTCCAAATGGACCACCCAGAAATGTTGATAAACCCTCAGGATGTATATATAAAAAATTCAACCCTGAGTTTAGTAAAAACCACTGATTTGAGATTTTTTAATCAGTATAAAAACCCTTTTGACATCTTTATAGATGACAGAAAAGTTGGACATCTTTTCAAAGACCCAGTAATCAATCCATTGTATAGGAAAAACAACATTATCTCAGTCTGGTTTGACAATCAGGTGTTATATGACACAGACACCACCTCTATTCTTGAAACCCTTTTAGAAGGGTTAAAATTGAGTTTTTATGGGATTTCAAGGATAGACATATGTGTGGATACTGATGAAGACATCCAAAACAGATTTAAGGAGATGTATAATGACATTGAAAATTTTTCAATGAAGTATAGAAACCCCAATGGGACTAATTCTAACCAGTTTATCAATGGGACTGGGAAGTTTGACAAAAGAACTGAGATAGGAAGTTTGAAAAACAGAAAGAGAATGATTGTTTTCTATGATAAATCCTTGGAGTTGGAGAAGGGAAACAAACCATATATATCAAAACTTCATCAGGAAATTTTTAGACACAAACAGGTAGAAAGGATTGAATTAAGATTGTTTAGGAAGGAATTTTCCAGAAACAAAGAATTATATATAGACATATATAAACTGAATGATAAGAATTATCTGGAAGGAATTTTCAAACATTTCTTTGATGAGATGATTGATTTTAGAAGGATAAACAAAAGTGATAGTTGTAAATCCAGATATGAAAGGATTGACTTGATAAAACTAAATGAAACCAGTGAAGTATTAAAAAAACCATTGATAATAGAGGATGTTCATAACAATTCTTATACAAAATATCTGGTCAAAACCCTTCATAATGATAGTAAGAAGGATGAGTTTAAGAAACAAAGAAAGGAAATGATTGAGTTAAGAGATAGATATATCAAGGAGTTTGGACTTGAAGACTATTTTACAAAGAAGTTAAGTAATGGATAATTAGAGACTTGTATTAGGAGGTCATCTTATTATAGAAAAACAAAAGAATGTAATATGGATAATTATCAGGAATATGTCAGGAAATCAAAAGACATAGAAAACCAACAGGACCAACTGAAAAAGAGGAAAAATGAGTTGAAAAGACAGAAACTTAAACTTTTAATGGATAGGATAGATAAAAGAAAGGAAAATTTACAGAAAAATATTGTTGATGTAAATCATTTAACAGAAACATCTTTTTTCTTGGAAGAGAAAGTATAGGATACACCAACATTGAAACGAAAGTCTATGATATGAAAGGACGAAACCATACCCCAACTGGGATACATTTTGACAATGTTCATAGTCTCTGTGTTTTCTAATGAAAATGAAAAACCATGACTTAAAGGAACCTCTATCCCTAAACCCAACACCCCCCCAAACTCCCATTGTGGAGGATACCCATATGTAGGTTGGTCAATATCATAAGATTTATGATAGAAATGACCATCATATACAGAAACCCCCCAAACTCTGGAATGAATTCTATAACCTAAATAAACTCCTGGATAAAAATAGAATTTTAATTTTTTTCCAAATATGAATTGTGGTTGAAGATTTATTCTTACTTGGTCAAAATCTATATCTAAGGTGTCTGTGGTATTTCCAAAACTGTGGAAAGAAACAGAAATGGTATGAAATGTCCTATGGTTGTATTCTAATTCCCCTGACATCCTGAAAATTTTGGTAATATTTTCCCTAAAAGTAAAAGAAATGAAGTAGGGGGGGGATAATGAAGAATACTGACTTGGTTTACTATCTGATTGTTCAAAAAATTTTGAAACCATAACTCCACCCTTGAGACTAATCTGACTTTGAGGAAGACTTTGTATTGAAAAGAAGACAAAGACAATGAGTATAACTCCTTTTTTCATATTTTTTCATTTTATCAAAAAGATGGTTATTACTTCTTTTATTTACCAATATTCTTTATTTCACTTCTGGGAATTCTAATGTTTCCTTTGGTTCCAGGTTTATCTACTGATGAAAAGTTCATTGTTTTAATCTTCCCCTTCTTTATCATGGTGTAGATTGTTTGTTTTGAAGTATGAAGGATATTTGATACATCTTCAACTGTTAAATATACTTCTTCATTATCAGGTGTTTTCACTTCCATTTTGAACAACCTTGGAAACCTTGTCCTAAAATGATACCCCACCTTCTCAACCAGAGTGTTTAGTTTGGTTATTTTGTCCTTATATTTTAAATCTGAACTTTCACCATAATGTTTAATTAAAAAGACCCCCATTTCATCCAATTCTTTCATTAGTGTATCATCTGTGGAGTTTTCTATATATTCAAATAATTCATTTAAACTTCTCATATCTATGTTTTTTAATGTTTAATGGGATTTCAAATTAGATACAGACTGGTATGACCAGTTTAAATTAAATTTTTATCAAAGTTAAAAGGAAAATAATAGATATAAATAGTGGAAAAAAGTCCCAAAACTGTCCCAATAATAAAGAAAAACCCTTGAATATAATTGATATTCAAGGGTTTAATCTTATCATATGTTGTCCCGCCAGGATTCGAACCTAGACCAAGAGAACCAAAATCTCTGGTGCTGCCATTACACCACGGGACAGATGAATTTCGAATATCGAATATCGAATATCGAATATCGAATATCGAATATCGAGTTATGCCTCGCTATTTCGAAAACGGCTGCAAAAGTAGCGATTTTTTAGCATAAGCGCAATTTTTGTAACTTCGCAGCCCATTCAACTCCTGATAAATGAATAATTACCAGAGACTGAACACTATTATTGGCTGGATAACTTTTGCACTTTCAGCTATCGTGTTTTTGCTCACTATAGAGCCTACTGCAAGCTGGTGGGATCCGGGTGAATTTATTTCAACAACATATAAGCTTCAGATCGGCCATCCTCCGGGAGCTCCTACGATGCAGCTTATCGGCCGCGTATTCTCACTTTTTGCATTCGGTAATGTGGCAAAGGTAGCCATGATGATTAATGCTATGAGTGCCATCTGTAGCGCACTTGCAGTGCTTTTTCTTTTCTGGGTTATCACAATGTTTGCGCGTAAGATCGTTGCCCCTGATGGTGCAATGACGAAAGGCCGCATGTGGACGATCTTTGCAGCCGGTTTCATTGGCGCAATGACATTCACATTCACTGACTCTTTCTGGTTTTCAGCTGTTGAAGGGGAAGTCTATGCCATGTCGGCCATGTTTACATCGCTTGTATTCTGGGCTATCCTGAAATGGGAATCCGTAGCCGATGAAAAACACGCTTCGCGCTGGCTGATTTTTATTGCCCTTATGATCGGATTCGCTATCGGCGTGCATCTCCTGAACCTGCTGACTATCCCGGCGCTTGCTTATGTGATCTATTTTAAGAAATACAAACCTACGCGCAAAGGAATGGTTCTGACTTTTCTGATTTCGGTTGTTGTACTGGCCTTTATAATGTATTTTGTCATTCCCTGGATCCCTAACCTGGCGGGGAAATTCGAGATCCTTTTTGTAAATTCTTTCGGCCTCCCATTCCAGAGCGGGACTGTCTTTTATTTTACAGCCCTGATCGGGCTTATTGGCTGGGGGCTGTATTATACGCGCAAAACGAAGCGTCCGCTGATAAATACAGTTATTCTTTCGTTCGCATTTCTGTTGATGGGCTACTCGACGTTTTTAGTATTGGTGATCCGTTCCAATGCCGACACCCCCATCAATGAAAACGACCCTAAGGATATCGTAGGTCTTGTATCTTACCTGAATCGTGAACAATACGGGACCTGGCCCATTTTCTACGGACAATATTATAATGCTCCTATTGTTGGTTATGAGGACGGCAGCCCTGTGTATGCGCATGATTCGGCTACACGTAAATATGTTATCGTGGATGACCGCAAGGGAACGATCCCTGTTTACGATTCCCGCTTTATGACGATCTTCCCAAGGATATGGAGCCGTGAATCGGATCGCAAAGGCACGATAGATTTTTATAAAAAATGGGGAGGGGAGGGGGTTCCCATAACCACCACCGATGAGGATGGCAAAACACAGACCCTGAACAAACCGACTTTTGCCGATAACCTGAAATATTTCTTTACATACCAGGTAGGCTGGATGTACCTGAGGTATTTTCTTTGGAATTTCTCAGGACGACAAAATGATGTGCAGGGTTTCGGAGGGGTTGAAGACGGGAACTGGATCACTGGTATACCGTTTCTTGACAAATGGAGGCTTGGCCACGACCAGTTGAAACTCCCCGACAGCAAGAAGAACTGGGGCACAAATAAGTATTATATGCTGCCTCTGATCCTCGGCCTCATCGGCTTTTTCTTCCAGGCTAAAAAGGAGTCCAGGGGAACTATCATCATCACGATGCTGTTCCTGATGACCGGGCTTGCAATCGTCGTTTACCTGAACCAGAAACCCTTTGAACCTCGCGAGAGGGATTATTCTTATTGCGGATCCACGTATGCATTCTCGATCTGGATCGGCCTTGGAGTAATTTATCTGATCCAGCTGGCAAAGAAATATTTAAAGAAAGAATACCTGTCGGTAATTCTTGTATTTGCCTTCTGTTTCCTGCTTGTTCCAGCGAACATGGCAAAAGAGAACTGGGATGACCATGACCGCAGCGGAAAATATTCCTGCCGTGACTTTGCAGCCAATTACCTGAATTCATGCGATCAACAGGCGGTGCTCATTACGAATGGCGACAATGACACTTTCCCCTTATGGTACGACCAGGAAGTTGAAGGTATTCGCACCGATGTCAGGGTTGTGAATTTTATGCTTGCTTCCGGTGCCTGGTATATCGACCAGCTTTATCAAAAAATGTACGAATCGAATCCTCTGCCATTTACCTTAAAACGGAAACAATACGGTGCCGGGCAGAATGACATAATACCTTTTTACGACATCGGTGTAAATGGATATGTAAATCTGAAAGATGTCATTGATTTTATCAGGAGTGACGATCCCCAGACCTTTCTGACACTGCAAAACGGGACAAAGATCAAGTTCATCCCATCCAGGAAGGTTAAACTTGCCGTGGATAAAGAGGCCTGCATCAGGAACGGGATCGTACCTGAGCATCTTAAAGACAAAATGGTTGATACCATATACTGGACTATACGCGGAAACCAGCTTTACAAGAATGATATCATGCTGCTTGATTTCGTAGCGAGCAATAACTGGACACGCCCGCTTTACTTTGCATCTCCCAGCAGCGTGAGTCACGTTTTTAATGTTGAGAAATTTTGCAGTGTAACCGGATTCGTTTACAAGTTCATGCCGCTCCCTGCCGATTCGGCCGATTATATCCAGGGCATGGGGGGAATCGATGCATTAACATCTTATGACATCCTCATGAACAAATGCAAATGGGGCCAGCTCAGTGATCCGAATGTATATATTGATCCGGAAAGCCTCAATAACTCTGTCCGTCCAAAGACCAATGCGATGAGAGTCGCCCAGTCACTGGTGAACATGCATAAAAAGAAAGAAGCTGTTATGCTGCTCAACTCGTATCTGAATAACTTCCCCGATTCGAAGATCACTTATGATATGTATATGCTGCCGTTTGCCGAAGTTTATTACCACGCCGGAGATACGGTCAAAGCCAATCAGATCATGAGAAGAGTTTCCCAGGTACTGTCGCAAAATGTGGACTATTACATGTCGTATAATCCGAGTTACCGCCAGTATTTTCAGAACGACATCAATACCAATATGGGTATACTCCGGAGGATTTCGATGATTGCAACCGACAACAGGCAGGTTAAACTTGCAGCTGAAATGGATTCATTGTTTAAAAGAAAACTAAAATCTTATCAATGATTGCCGCACTGACATTTATCCACTGGAACCCAAGCCCTGAGGTCTTCCATATCGGAAGCCTGGCGATTCGCTGGTACGGATTGTTGTTCGCTTCTTCCTTTTTCTTTGGCTATTTTATCATGCTGAAGTTCTTTAAAAAGGAAGGCATAGCGGTTGACAAACTGGATACCCTGACCACCTATATGGTAATAGGGACTGTTGTAGGGGCCAGGCTTGGCCACTGTCTTTTTTATGAACCTGCATGGTACCTGTCTCATCCCATTAAAATACTTGAGGTTTGGGAAGGAGGACTGGCAAGCCACGGAGCCGCCATTGGCATCATGCTTGCAATCTGGATATTCGGTATCAGGAACAAACTCACTTTCCTGTGGACTATCGACAGGATAGTCATTGTCGTGGCTTTATCGGGCGTGTTCATCCGGACCGGGAATCTGATGAATTCAGAGATATTCGGACATGTTACAAGTCTTCCCTGGGGCTTTTATTTCATGAGGGCTGCAAATCCTGCAGAAGCTCTTGACCCCAGGCATCCGACCGAGATCTATGAAGCCTTATGTTATCTGGTGATTTTTATTTTTCTCTGGAGGCTGTATTATGTAAAAAACGGGAAACCTGCTCCCGGCCTGATTTTCGGGCTGTTTCTCACACTTGTTTTCGGGGTACGTTTTTGCCTTGAGTTCCTGAAAGAGCCACAGGTGGGTTTTGAACAGGGTATGCTGCTGAACATGGGACAATTGCTGAGTATTCCCCTTATTGCCCTTGGTATCTACCTGGTTTACCGCAGCCGCCGGATTGCTGCCTGATCATACAATTCTTTCACTCTTTGTTTAAGAACTGTTAAATCATTCCTGAGTATGATGCCTTGATACCCGGCAATATTTTCCAGTGCTGAACTGAGGTTAAACCCCTTCTCGGAAACCGAAAAATGGATCTTTTTTTTCGAAAGCCTTGCGGCCAGATATTCCTGCTCGGTCTGACCCGGCGTAGGGATAAGGATCGCAGGCTTTCCAATTTCGGCAAGGTCCATAAGGGTGGAATACCCGCTTCGGCAAATCACATATTCAGCCTTCGTAATATAATACCTTAACAAAGACGATTCCAGATGAGGAAATACATGAATGCGGCTATCTATGACTTGCCGGTCTGTTGATTCGGTTCGTCCTCCTGCAATGATAGCAGAATCTGAAGTTTCCCTGAGCTGTTTGATGATCAGTGATTCGAGCATGCTGCGCCGGGGTTCAGGTCCTGAGATCAAAGCGACAATGCCGGCAGGCTGACAGGGAAGACTGCCTGGTTCATGAAGCGGACCGGAAAAGTGTGTGAGAGGACCGATAAAATAACAACAGGCAGGAAGCCCGGGGAAATGCGAAAGCCGGCCCGACAGTCCGCCTTCGTCTTCGGTATCAGGGATCCAGCATTCATCGTACCTGCTGATAAATGACATCGTAAGCTTTCTGAGAACAGGTTCCAGCCACTTCATGCCTGCAGGAAGCTGTATGTTAAGTTGATGGCTGATGAAGACCGATTTCACGCCCGCATTCCAGCAGCCATAGCGGTTATCGGAGATCACGAGGCTTGCCCCGGTTTCCTTCAGCAGTTTCTTCAGGAATTCATGTTCCACCCTGAACCCGTTAAGCAGGCGGGGGATATTTGCCGCCATAGCCGGCAGCATTCCGGAACCCCGGGGGTATCTTACTTCTACTCCCGGAAACCGCAGAAGTTCCAGTTCGGGGTATTCATTATAATAGAACTCCCATGGCCTTCCGTCTGCCGCAACAATTACCCTCCAGCCATTATCGCGGAGAGCCCTGATCACTGGAACACAGCGTGTGGCGTGGCCGATTCCCCAATCGAGGGGGCATACAAGCGCTACGGGATTGAAAGTCTGCAATGAAAAAGTATTACAAGGGCCTATCACTTTCAGGTTCAAGGCGGATAAAGATAAGGAAAAACCAAATGGATCATACGGCATTATCATATACTCTTGCATTGACTCAGATTCCCGGAATCGGCAGTGTGAACGGGAAAAAACTGATCAGGATGCTGGGAAGCGCCCGGAATGTGTTTGACCATTACCATGAATCAAAGGATTTTAATCCCAGGTTGATGAGGCTGATACGTCAGGCATTAAAAGACAGGGCAATCTGGAAAAGGGCCGAGGACGAGATGAAATTCATCGAGAAGTACAGGCTGAAGGTTTTATTTTTCCTGGACCCGGATTATCCAAGACGGCTGGTTGACTGTTTCGATTCACCGGTTTACCTTTTTTACAAAGGCAGCGCTGACCTGAACGCAGAAAAGATCATCGGTATTGTGGGGACCCGCAGCGCTACCGATTATGGAAAGTCTGTCACCCGGGACCTGATCAGTGGTCTCAGGCAGGAAAGTCCCCTGGTCGTTAGCGGACTTGCATACGGGATCGACAGTCATGCGCACAGGGCTGCACTTGATAATGGCCTGGATACACTCGGTGTCCTGGGTCATGGTCTTGATCGTATTTATCCCGGCAACAATAAGGCGATGGCAGAAAAAATGCTGAAGCAGGGAGGACTGCTTACCGAATTTTTCAGTTGCACCGAGCCGGACAGGGAAAATTTTCCACAGCGGAACAGGATCATTGCAGGGCTCTGTGATGCCATCGTCGTTGTCGAGGCAGCCGAAGAGGGAGGGGCGCTCATTACTGCCGATATCGCCCATAGTTATGGTAGGGATGTGTTTGCGATCCCCGGGAGGATCGGTGACAAGTATTCCGGCGGATGTAATATGCTGATGAAACTTAAAAAAGCCGAAGTCTTAAGAAATGCGGAGGACCTTATTTATGAAATGGGATGGAGGGTATCCGGTAAAAAAGTCCCTGCCCTCCAGCCAAAGCTTTTTATTCCCCTGACGAGGGATGAAGAGAAGGTGATCGAGCTGTTACGGGCCGAAGGCGATCTTGATATTGATGAGATAAGCCGGAGAAGTGAATTACCGGTAAACAAAGTAGCAGTTGCTTTGCTCAACCTCGAAATGGAGAACGTAATTCAATGCAAACCGGGCAAATTATTCAGGGTCCAGGGCCTGCCCTGAGGTTCACACCATTTGAATCCCCTGAGCGCATTCCCCGGTGCTTGCAGCGGGGTTAGCGTGCAAAAATAAAAATTCCTATGGGATCGAAGAATCCTTGCTGCTTGCGGCGAGGTTCTTCATTTTCTCCGGAAACAATGATTTTTTATAATTTTACAGATAAATAATCAGGAGCAAATTCCTTTTAAACAGCTTAGCACTGAAAAAACAATTTAATTAAACTGATCTTTGGAAGGCCTGGTCGTAAAATCAACTGGTAGCTGGATCAAGGTACGCCTTGAAGACGGCAGCATCCTGGATTGCAGACTTAAGGGTCAGTTCAGGATCAGGGATATCAAGCATACAAATCCCCTGGCAATTGGCGACCGGGTTGACCTGGAACCTGATTTGCAGCATGGGAATGCAATGATCACCAGGATCCATCCACGGGAGAATTATATAATACGCAAAGCGACGAAGCTTTCGAAAGTCTCACACATCATCGCGGCCAACCTTGATCATGCCTATCTGATCGTGACTCTTGCCGAACCGCGCACATCAACAGGTTTCATCGACCGTTTTCTTGTAACCGCAGCCGGGTATTATATTCCCGCGAGCCTTGTATTCAATAAAACCGATATATACGGGCCCGAACTTATGCGCCAGCTTGATGACCTCCGTGAGATCTATCAGAAAGCAGGCTATCCCTGCCTTGCTGTTTCTGCCCTGGACGGAACAAACATAGAAGAGCTGAAAATGTTGCTTAAAGGGAAAATCAACCTCTTCTCAGGTCATTCGGGGGCTGGAAAATCAGCTCTTATCAATGCGATACAACCCGGGCTCAACATAAAGACCAGGAAAATCTCGGAGGCGCATCAGAAGGGTATGCATACCACGACTTATGCCGAAATGCACATGCTAAGCGGTGGAGGATTTATTGTGGATACACCAGGGATTAGGGAATTCGGCCTCGTCGATTTTGAAATGTCAGAAATCCCAAGATGCTTTCCTGAAATGGAAAATCTTTTACCCTATTGCCAGTATAAAAACTGCACGCATACTCATGAGCCCGGCTGTGCCGTTAAAAATGCCCTCGACAGCGGGGAAGTCAGCCGTTTGCGATATAATAGTTATCTTAGCATCCTCAATGATAGCTAGAGATCTCATAAATGATGCTGTAATTGCGCTCAGTCCCACCGATATAGGCTCGGATGCCCTGGGCCTTATGGATGAACTGCGTGTTTCCCATCTTCCGGTAGTCAGTGAACTGGAATTCATAGGTCTGATCTCCGATTCAGATATCTACAATCGTGGCGAATTTGATCAGCCTGTATGTGACAGCAAAATCACACTCAGCAGACCCTACGTTTATGAGAACCAGCACGTCTATGATGTCATGCTGATCATATCGGGGCAGAAGCTTACCGTGCTGCCCGTTTTGAACCTGAAGAACCATTACCTGGGTGTTATTACCCTGGGCGAACTTGTTCAAAGGTTTTCAGCTATGGCCTCCCTCGATAATCCCGGTGGCATTATCATGCTCGAAGTAAATAAGAAAGATTACCTTCTTACTGAAATAGCGGGCATAGTCGAATCGAACGACGCGAAGATCCTGAGCCTTTACACCACTTCTCACCCGGATTCCACGAAGCTGGAGATCACAATCAGGGTGAACAGTGTTGATATAGGCGCCATACTCCAGACCTTTTACCGCTACAATTATATTGTAATAGCTAGCTGGTCAAAGGAGGATTCTTTCGGCGACAGCATGCAGGACCGGTTTGACGCCCTGATGAATTACCTAAACATCTGAATTATGGGAAGGGCTGCAGCAGCAGTGAACCGCTTGCTGAGACAGGCCTTTTTCCTGCTTTTGATTGCTGATTCCCTGACTGCAATGGCTCAGGACCCCTATGTCATTGCTGGGACTGTCAGCATTTCCGGAAACCATATCACATACCGGAACATTATCATCCGTGAGCTGAAATTCAAAGAAGGAGATACACTTAAAACGGATCAGTTGCCGCGAATACTCAGCCAGGCGAAAGAGAACATCTTCAATACACGGCTTTTCAATTTCGTTACCCTGGATACAACGGTAAACCCTCTGACGAAAAGGATGAACCTTGACATTGAGGTCATTGAGAGATGGTATATATGGCCTATGCCGTTTATTCAGCTTTCGGATCAGAACCTCAATGCCTGGCTCCAGACTCTTGACTGGAGTAAGCTCACATATGGCATTGATTTTACATTTTTCAATGTTCGCGGCAGGAACGAAACCCTTAAGATCATGACCCATTTCGGATTTAACCAGAAATATGGCTTCACATATAAAATCCCGTATGTCAATAAAAAGCAAACCCTCGGGATAGGGTTCGGGGCTGATATGGAGCTCAACCACGAGGTGGCTGTAGAAACCACGGATAATCAGCCTTATTATTTCAACAGCACAGGTTCATATCCGAAACAGCTCACTTATGCTTTCGGGGAGCTGCTGTTAAGGCCCAATATCTATGTCATTCATACGCTCAGGCTTGGATACAGCCATTATTATTTTCAGGACACCTTGTTGCATGTTCCCGGGTTTTCAATGACATTCAATAATAACCAGGATTTCGTCACCCTCTGGTATCAGTATAAAAACGATCACCGTGACGTGCAGTATTATCCTCTCAAAGGATGGTATTTTGACCTGGAATTCAGTCATTCACTGCCATTGTGGTTTACACATAATACCTATATCAAATCACTTTTCAGGAAATATTTTAAGTTACACGAACGCTGGTACTATGCGTTCTCCCTGCTTGGTAAACTGAGTTTCGAATCTCAGCAGCCGTACTATCTTCAGAGGGGTCTGGGCTACAGCCGGGAGTTTGTAAGAGGATATGAATATTATGTTGTTGACGGACAGCATTATCTTCTTTTCAAAAACAATGTCAAATTTGCCATTTTACCCGAAAGGGTCGGGAAGTTTAATTTCATCAGGACCAGCAAGTTCAATACCATTCCTTATGCCCTGTATGCCAATCTGTTTGTTGATATGGGTTATGTTTATGCCTACCAGCAGATTGCATATGGTTTTATTGACACATCCCTCCCCTTTAACTCCCTTCAGAACACTTTTATGATGGGTTACGGACTGGGTTTGGATTTTACGACTTATTATGATGTTGTGATCCGAGTTGAAGGTTCGATGAACCTGCTGGGCAAACCTGGGGTGTATATTCATTTTATTGCACCCATTTAAGGGTTTTTTGTATCCCTTTTTCCTGTATCTTTGCAAACTGTTTTAAATTCAGCTTTTCTGATGAAATTTGCCGTTTACGGAAAGCAGCTTGCCGAACCGGTTTTACCGCTATTACAGACCCTTGTTGATAAGCTTGGGTCTGCCGGTGGGCCACTGTATTTTTATGAGCCTTTTTTCAGGTCTCTCGGGGGAAAGATAAATTTCAGTGTCGAACCTGTATTGTTCACTGTTCAGGCCGATATACAGGGCAAAGTTGACATTTTGTTTTCCATCGGAGGCGATGGCACCATGCTTGATGCGGTCACCCTGGTCGGAGATTCAGGGATATTGCTCACCGGGATCAATATGGGAAGGCTTGGCTTTTTATCCGGCATTTCAAAAGAACGGATCATTCCTGCACTGGATGCGATCTTTGCTTCAGAATATGATCTTGACCAGCGTACCCTTCTGAAACTTGAAACCGAAAACGGTATTTTCCGACCTGTTAATTTCGCTCTGAATGAACTTGCAGTTTACAAGGCAAAACCCGTGTCCCTGCTTACGATACGGACCTGGGTAAACGGTGACTTCCTGAATTCATATTGGGCTGATGGCCTTATCGTTTCAACCCCAACAGGCTCTACAGCCTATTCGCTGAGCTGTACCGGGCCCATTATTGCACCCGACGCCGGGTCCTTTGTGATAACGCCTATTGCAAGCCACAACCTCACTGTAAGACCGGTTGTTTTGCGGGATGATGTGGAGATCCGTATCCTTGTCGGCGGCGAAAAGACTTCATTCTTTGTGAGCATGGATTCGCGTATTCAGGAAGTTCAAAACCCTGTAGAATTGCTGATCAAAAAAGCCGGTTTCAGGATCAACCTTCTGAGGCTGCGGGACGCCTCGTTTTTCAATACACTCCGGGATAAATTAAACTGGGGGCTGGATGTTCGGAATTAGATAAAATTCTTAACATAAGCCCATCCAATAAAATCAGGATTTTTACGTTTAAATAGATTGTTAAAAACCCTTGTAATTCATGTTTAGAGAAATGCGGACGGAAAAAAGCAGGTCATCCTTGTCGGAAGGGTGGATCTGTGCTTTGCTTGTCGGCATGTTCTGTATGTATGGAAGCCGGGTTTCAGCGCAGAACCTCGAAGCAGGATTATTCGGGGGAGCCATATATTACATTGGCGACCTGAATCCGGGGACGCCTTTTCTTAATCCTGGTCTTGCCTACGGAGTTCTTGCAAGGTACGACATCGACGACCGATGGGCTGTAAAGGTGAGCGTAAGCCATGGGAAAGTCCAGGGTAATTCTACACAATCGAAATACATGCCCGAAAGGAATCTTGCGTTTGGAGACCAGATTACTGATTTCTCGGCGGTTGCTGAATTTAATTTCTTTAATTTTTACATCGGAAGCCACAAGAACTGGATAACTCCCTATATTTACGCAGGATTTTCGTTTTTCCTGTTTAACCCGAAAAATGGTGTCGTCCTGCGGGACTTAGGGACAGAGGGTCAGAATATAGGTTACGAAGGAAGAAAACCCTATAATACTTATTCTTTCGGGATACCTTTCGGATTGGGAGTTAAGATAAGTCTTACCGGCAGGCTGGCTCTTGCTGTCTTTTGGGAAATGCACAAGACATTTACCGATTATATTGATGATGTGAGCACGACTTATTACCTTGACGGGCATTCAATTGATCCAAATGTTCCGTCACAGGTACTTTCAGACCCGACCAGGAGTTACAGTCCGGGTATGCAGAGGGGGAATTCGAGGACCAACGACTGGTATTCGTTCAGCGGTGTTACACTCAGTTACAAATTTAACCTGTTAACGCGTAAGCGCTGTAAGGATCTGGAGCATTAACCAACTATGGCCGAAAAGAGTTTAAAAGTACGGATTGACCCGAAAAAGCTGCCAGCTCATGTTGCCATTATCATGGATGGTAACGGGCGTTGGGCGAAGAAGCAGGGCTTCGTTCGTACTCTTGGTCATGAAAGGGGAGTGGATTCAGTAAAAAATACGGTTGAGGCTGCAGCAGAGCTTGGCATTGGTTACCTTACCCTGTATGCTTTTTCCACCGAAAACTGGAACCGTCCAAAGTATGAGATTGACGCCCTGATGCGCATCCTTGTAAAATCACTGCACAGGGAGATGGACACTCTCATGAAAAATAACATCCGCTTACAGGCAATAGGCAACCTGAACAGCCTTCCTGCAGGCAGCCTGAAGGAACTCTCGAAATCCATTAATACAACTTCCGGTAATAACGGCCTTACTCTTGTTTTGGCACTTAGTTACAGTTCGAGGTGGGAGATTCTTGAAGCAGTTAAATCGATAGTTAATGAAGTAAGAGACGGAAAGCTTGAGGTTGAAAATATAGACCCGGCATGTTTCAACCGTTTCCTTACCACATACAATATTCCCGAACCCGAATTACTTATCCGGACCAGCGGTGAATACAGGATCAGTAACTTTTTGCTGTGGCAGATCGCCTATGCCGAATTATATTTTACGCCTGTGTTATGGCCCGATTTTTCAAAAGAGGACTTTTATGCTGCCATTGTAGATTTCCAGCAAAGGGAGAGAAGGTTTGGAATGACAAGTGAACAGATCAATAAAATCGAACAACAAATGCATAGGCGATAGGATGGATAAACGATTTCTGATACTCTTCCTGCTACTCATTGTACTCGTGCCGGTGTCAAGGGCCCAGATCACTATCGGCCAGCAGACCGGGGTGGACTACTCCAACCCGAAGGAATATACTATTGGAGGGATCACCGTAAGCGGTGTTAGATACCTTGATGCAAATGTCCTGATCATGTTATCGGGCCTCACAGTGGGTGAAAAGACGAAGATCCCGAGTGACAAGATCACAAGTGCCGTAAGAAAATTATGGGATCAGGGTCTTTTTGAAGATATTCAGATTTCTGTAACCAAAATCGTCGATAACCAGATTTTCCTGAATATCTGGATGAAGGAACGTCCAAGGCTTTCAAAATTCCAGTTCAACGGTATTAAAAAGTCGGATGCCGATGAAATTCGTGAGAAGATCAGGTTGGTGAAGGGTGAATATGTGACCGATAACATGATCCTCAAAACCAAAAACATCATCAGAAAATATTATACCGATAAGGGATTTTTAAATGTTCAGATTAACATACAGCAAAGGAAAGATACTTCGGCAGCTAATGATGTGATCCTTTTCATCAATATAAGTAAACAGGAAAGGGTCAAGATCTACCAGATCAACATACACGGCAATACCCAGCTTAGCTACGAGTTAGCCATGTCGGCTATGAAGAAAACGAAGGAGAAAAGTGTGTTCAACCCCATGGACGGGATGAGCGGTATGATTGTGGATGCAGGTTATCATGCGGCTACGCTCGATTTTACGGAAATCGCGAACGATCTTGAAAAGCAGGGTGTCGATAATGTCAGGCTTAGAATATTCAAATCTTCAAAATTTATTCCTGAAGACTACGAAGAAGACAAGCTGAACCTCATCAAACGGTATAACTCTCTCGGATATCGTGATGCCAGGATCATAAAAGATTCCATTTCGAATTATGATGAAAGTACAATCAAGGTTGACATCTGGGTTGACGAAGGTCCCAAGTACTACATCCGGAATATCAGCTGGGTTGGCAATACAAAATACACAGCCGATCTTTTAAACCACTTTCTGAAGTTGAAAAAGGGAGATGTATACGACCAGGAAACTCTGGAAACAGCTTTGTCATATAATCCCAACGGTGCTGATATACGTTCTCTTTATATGGACGACGGCTACCTTTTCTTCGACGTAGTTCCTGTGGAAGTAAGGGTGGAGAATGATTCCATTGACCTTGAGATACGTATGCATGAAGGGCCGCAGGCAACCATCAACAAAGTCTCAATAAAAGGGAATACGAAGACGAACGATCATGTTGCCCTGCGTGAGGTTCAGACCCGGCCCGGCCAGTTATTCAGCCGTGATAACCTTATACGTTCCCAGCGCCAGCTGGCACAGTTGAAATATTTTGATGCTGAAAAACTGACCCCCAATGTAAACCCAAGGCCGGATCTGGGGCAGGTTGACATAGAATACGGGGTGGAAGAAACCTCAGCCGACCAGGTTGAATTGTCGGGAGGCTGGGGGTATGGCAGGATCATCGGTACCCTTGGTTTGTCCTTCAATAATTTTTCACTCAGGAATATCACAAACCTGAAAGCCTGGAGACCAATTCCTGCAGGGGACGGACAAAAACTAAGTGTGAGGTTCCAGACCTATGGATCAGGCTATTACAGCTATTCGTTCTCATTTACTGAACCCTGGGTTGGTGGGAAGAAACCATTGGCTTTAAGCCTTTCATACGTCCATTCACGTTATACAAACGGCCTTGCCAAAGACGATCCTTTGTTCGGTTTCTTTAAGATTGACGGTTTGTCTGTTGGTCTGGGTTCCCAGTTGAAATGGCCGGATAACTATTTTACCCTGTACGAGTCATTTAATTATAATAAATACACAACCCAGAATTATTCATCTATTTTCTCATTTGGCGGGGGCAATGGTACCTATAATGCATTAAGCCTTTCAGTAGTACTTTCGAGAAAATCTGTGGATGCTCCGATTTTTGCAAGAAGCGGTTCGGAGTTTTCGATCACAGGCGAAGTAACCCCTCCATACTCGTTATTTCGTGGTAAAGTGGATTACAGCACTATGACTACAAATGAAAAGTACAAATGGGTTGAATTCTGGAAATTCAAATTTAAAGGCGCCTGGTATATCAACCTTATTCAGAAACTGGTTTTGACGCCCAGGGTTCAGTTTGGAGTGCTGGGCGCTTACAACTATGACCTTGGTATAACACCATTCCAGAGATTCTACCTGGGTGGGGACGGGCTAACAGGTTATAATAATATGGATGGCAGGGAACTGATCGGCATGAGAGGATATGTCAACAACTCACTTACACCTGGTTATCCCAATACCATACTGGGAGGAACGGTTTATACAAAATACACTCTCGAACTGCGATACCCGATCTCCCTGAATCCTTCTGCCACGATTTACGCACTTACATTTTTAGAAGCCGGAAATGACTGGGCCATGTGGAAAGAGTTCAATCCATTTAATGTATACCGTTCGGTAGGAGTCGGGATAAGGGTGTTTCTGCCCATGTTCGGCTTGCTGGGTCTTGACTGGGGTTATGGTCTGGATCCTATACCAAATGCTCCTGGTTCGAATGGCAGCCAGTTCCATTTCTCAATCAATTCATCACTGGACTAAAACAGGTAGCGAGGTAGTGAAATAGCGAGGTAGCGAAACAGTTAAAATTTATAGCGAGAAGAAATAATCAATTTAAAGCATATGAAAAAGTCAGCATTTGTTGCAATTGTTTTTTTCCTGCTGATATCATTCAGCGGTCATGCACAGAAATTCGCATATATCGACAGTCAGTACATACTTGACAACATTCCTGAGTTTGCCGAGGCACAGGCTCAGCTGGATGAATTAAGCAACCAGTGGCAGAAGGAGATAGACGCGAAATTTGCCGATATAGATAAATTATACAAAGAATTTCAGGCTCAGGCGGTTCTTCTCCCGGAGGATATGAAAAAAAAGAAGGAGCAGGAGATTGTTGATGCCGAGAAAGATGCAAAGACTCTTCAGAGGACAAGGTTTGGGAAAGACGGAGACCTGTTTAAAAAGAGGCAGGAGTTTGTCAAACCTATTCAGGAAAAGATATACAATGCCATCCAGGATATTGCCACTAGTAACAATTATGCAGTAATCTTTGATAAAGGAGGCAGTCTTTCGATCTTATTCGCAAACCCCAAATACGATATCAGCGATGAAGTGCTTGACAAGCTGGGAGCCAGTTTATCAGGACGTAAAAGCAGGACAGGCAAGCCCGGGGATAACAGCGGAGGTAAAACGAATGAACCCCCTCCAAGCGGCGGAAAAAAATAAGGCCGGATCAGATGGTTTGGCATTCAGGATTTTTTAATAATTTTGCAGTTCCAATCAGAGTATAAACAATTTAATAGCACAAAATGAAAAAGTTAGTCAAGATTTTTGCAGTTGTTGCACTTGTTTTTTGTATGTCAGCATTAGCCCAGGCACAAAATCCAATTAAGATCGGCCATATTGAATTCAATAACCTTTTGCAGGCCATGCCCGGCATTGATTCCGTAAAAATAAAACTTCAGGCTTACCAGAAAGTCCTTACCGACCAGCTGGACGCAATGAAATCGGAATTTGAGAACAAATACATGGATTACCAGTCCCAGTCTGCTACCATGTCGGATCTTATAAAACAGACTAAGGAAAAGGAACTTCAGGACCTCCAGGCCCGCAGTGATGCATTCTCTCAGAAAGCACAGACAGATATGCAGGCGAAACAGCAGGAACTTGTACAGCCTTTTATCGACAAAGCCAAAGCTGCCGTTAAGGAAGTTGCAAAAGAAAACAAGTACACCTATATACTGAACGCGATTGAAGATGTGGTTCTTTACAGTGAACCTTCAGATGACCTCATGCCTCTTGTCAAGAAGAAACTTGGCATTGCGAATTAGCCATAAGCCATGAGTAAAAAGTTAAACCGGTTCGAAAGTGCCGGTTTTTTTTATTTCCATGACTGGGGATCTTCATTGTACCAGGATGCGTAACGGTTATAATTCCGCGAGATACGGTTCACCTGGCCTTCAAGCAAGCCCTGGTCGATATCCTTGACTTTGCGGGCAGGGATCCCGGCCCATACAGAGCCCGAATCAACCACAGTACCTTCGGTCACCAGCGCCCCGGCTCCGACTATTGAATTGCTGTTTATAACCGCCCCGTCCATAATGATGGCTCCCATGCCGATGAGCACGTTATCGTGGATGGTACAGCCATGAATAATAGCATTATGAGCGATGGAAACATTATTGCCTATATCTACAGGCCACTTCTGGTAAGTGCAATGAATTATAGCGCCATCCTGAACATTCACATTATTTCCTATACGGATGTGATGAACATCACCCCTGATAACGGTATTGAACCATATACTGCAGTTGCTGCCCATCACCACATCGCCGGTGATGGTCGCATTATCGGCCAGAAAGCAGTCTTTCCCGAATTCAGGAACAATACCTTTGACCGCTTTAATGAGTGCCATCGATGAATTTATTTAATCTTTCGGAATTTTGTTTACGGGGGCTGACTTTCTTTCCGAAACCCTTGGATAGTCGAGTGAATAGTGCAATCCCCTGCTTTCATGCCTTGCCTTTGCGGCTTTAATGATCAGATAACCGATATTGATCAGGTTGCGGACTTCACAGATCTTCCGTGTAAGGATTGATCTGTCGTACAGCTCCTCCGTTTCCCTGTAAAGAATTTCGAGCCGGTCAAGTGCACGCTGAAGTCGTAAGTTTGATCTTATGATCCCCACATAATTGCTCATGATGCTTTGAACTTCTTTCAGCGTCTGGGTGATCAGTACCATTTCCTCATTCAGGACAGTACCTTCGGCATTCCAGTCGGGAATATTATCGTGTATCTGGATTGCATTCACCTTGCCGATGGCATCGGTGCTCGAACGATGCGAAAAAACAAGGGATTCGAGCAGTGAGTTTGATGCAAGCCGGTTGGCTCCGTGAAGGCCGGTTGAGGCGCATTCACCTGAGGCATACAGGTTGCGGATAGTGCTTCGGCCGAATTCATCCGTACGGATACCGCCGCAAGTATAATGAGCGGCAGGTACGACAGGTATCATATCCCTGCTGATGTCAATGCCTGCACTCAGGCATTTGGCATAGATTGTCGGAAAGTGGTTGATCAGTTCATTCTTCGGAAGATGACGGCAGTCAAGACATACATAATCATCCCCGCTGATCTTCATCTCGCTGTCGATGGCGCGTGTAACAATATCTCTCGGGGCCAGCTCGAGCCTGGAGTCATACTTGTACATGAATTCCTTGCCTTCGCGTGTCCTGAGCACAGCACCAAAGCCCCGCACCGCTTCTGAGATCAGAAAAGCCGGCTTTTCTTCGGGATGATACAGGGAAGTGGGATGGAATTGCATGAATTCCATATTGTCAACAACCCCCTTCGCGCGGTAAACCATTGCAATTCCGTCGCCGGTAGAGATCAGCGGACTTGTAGTATTGCTATACACGTTTCCTGCTCCGCCTGTTGCGACGAGTGTGATTTTCGAAAGTATCGTATCGACAAGCCTGGTACGCGGATTAAGGACATATACGCCGAAGCAGGTAATATCCTTTGTCTTTTTATTTACTTCAATACCCAGGTGGTGCTGTGTGATCAGATCAATAGTAAAATAGTCTTCAAGGATTTCAATATTCGGATGACGCTTGACCTGTACAAGGAGTGTGTCTTCTATTTCCCTCCCGGTTTTATCCTTATGGTGCAGAACCCGGTACTCCGAATGCCCGCCTTCCTTCGCCAGGTCAAATCTTCCCGACTTAGTCTTGTCGAACTTGACCCCCCACCTAACGAGGTCCCTTATACGATCAGTCGATTCGTTAATCGTGAGCCTGACAATATATTCATTGCAAAGGCCGTCACCTGCGATGATAGTATCCTGTATATGTTTCTCATAGGAATCAGGAGTGTACATTACTGCTGCAATCCCACCTTGGGCCCAGCTTGTTGCTGTGTCATCCATCTTCGATTTGGTCACAATGCAAACCTTGCCATGCTTCGCCACCTTGAGTGCAAAGGATAATCCGGCTATTCCCGAACCGATCACCAGGAAATCTACTGTTTTTCTCATCATCACCAGGTTTTACAAGTCGAGCAGAAGGGTTAAAGGGTCTTCGCCCATAGTCAGCATCTTTAGCGGATCCTCAACCAGTTCCTTTACTTTTATCAGAAAACCAACGGAATCTTTTCCGTCTATCACACGGTGGTCATAGGAGAGCGCAACATACATCATTGGGGCCACTGTCACCTGTCTGTCAACGGCAATGGGCCTGTCCATTATCTTGTGCATTCCGAGGATCGCGCTTTGAGGCGGATTCAGGATAGGCGTTGATAAAAGGGAGCCAAAAACACCCCCGTTCGTTATCGTGAACGTACCACCTTTCATGTCATCAATAGTGAGCTTGTTTTCGCGCGCTTTGACTGCAAATTCTTTAACCTTTATCTCAAGCCCGGCCAGGCTCAGGGATTCGGCATTTCTGATCACCGGAACGACCAGCCCTTTCGGTGCGCTCACGGCAATACCTATATCCACATATTTCGGGCTGACCAGTTCATCCCCGTCTATCATGCTGTTGACCTGAGGGAAATCCTGGAGGGCAACGGTCACGGCCTTTGCAAATAACGACATCAACCCGATACCGACACCGTACTTTTGTTTGAAGACCTCGCTGTAAGTGTCTTTAAGCTTTAGGGATGCGGTCATGTTGATCTCGTTGAAGGTTGTCAGCATGGCTGTCTGATTCTTCACGGCAACAAGCCTTTCAGCAAGTTTTACCCGGAGAGTCGTGAGCTTTTTCCTCTCTTCTTTTCTTATACTGCTGAATGTGGATGAGGGAACTCCGGCTTTCCTGCCCTGTATAAAGTCTTCAACATTGCTGCGGGTAATCTTCTTCCCGGGAAAAGCCCTGGCAAGGTCGGCTGCTTCTACGCCCTTTTCTTCGATGATCTTTTTAGCAAGGGGAGAAGCTTTAAGACTTTCCTTAATTTTTACCGGGACAGGGGCAGAGACGGGTTCACCAACAGCAATTGCGGCACCAACAGTGACAGGGGCGGAGGATGGTTCAACAACAGCGATTACATCTCCAACAGTAATAGTGTCGCCTTCAGCAGCTTTCAAATGGATGGTACCGTCTCCTGGAGATGCTATTGGAAATGATGCCTTATCGGAATCGATCTCAACGACCTCCTGGTCTTTCTCAACCTGTTCTCCATCGATTACCAGCCATTTCGCCAACTGAACCCGGGTGATAGATTCACCCGGGCTTGGGACTTTAATCTCAATTGCCATATTCTTTATTTCCTTTTCTCCCTGGCAGTCTTCAGGGAATCAACGGTTTTTTGGTCATCCGAATTGTGAATGACACGTTGTTTATATTCAGCGGGGGAAGATTTATTTACCGTATCTGTTCTGATCTCTCCTGCCTTTTCTGCCTTTCCTGAATGCTGCATGTTTTTAGGGCTGCAGCAAAAAAGGAAGGGGATAAGAACAATTACCTTAACCGGCAATAATGAGCTTCTCATTTTTCAGTACGGTTTCATCAGACATCAGAATAATGAAATATATCCCCGGTTTCAGGTTTGCTTTGTTAAATGTTAAAATGTTTTTGCCTGAATATCCTTTGCCTTCAAATAAATTCTTAACCAGTTTTCCGCTGGCATCGATGATCTTTATTGTTAGGGGTGAGGCTTCAGTAAGTGAAAATTCAAGGGAAAAGATGTCGATGACAGGATTGGGGTATATATTTAATGCAGGTTTTTGGCCGGAGCCCGGAGCAATGCCGTTTGAATTATCAAACACCTGGGCAATCCAGGTGTCCCATTTATTATTACTCCCACCGTATGAGCCGCTCATCCAGCAGGTAGGCCTGCCGGCACTGTAATGACGGTAAATGCCTGAATAATCCCCCCAGCGTTCAGGATCACCGGTATAATATGCATAGCCTTCGCCCGGCTTGACTTCAACCGAGCCCGCCTGGTTCATGGTATTGTCATATTCCACGACCCGTACAGAGGGATAAGATGAAGTGTTTACCTTCTGAAATCCTATCAATGCAGCCTGGTCGGTATTATTCACGCCGCTGGAGGCCACGGAGGGATAACAATAATCGGAACCGTTAAGTCCGAAGACAACTGAAGTGTTTTGACCTGAGGTCACGTCAAAGCGGTTATAGTTGATCCCGCAATAACCGTCAGATCTCATTGAATTAAATACAAAGTGAATGATATTATTCAGGTAAAAGCCGCCAAGGGTGCGGGCATCATTCGTGTTCAGCAGTACCGATGTCCCCTGCTGGGCGGCATTGGGAGCGACCTGGTAAGCCGTGGTGTTTATTGAATAATACGTCAGTTGTGCCAATCCCGTAGAAAGGTCATCAGTAAGATTGTAGAACCTGAATTTATTATCATCGGAGGATGTAGTGGCTACCAGGTAACATCCAGGGCCATAACTCCCCTGTTGTCCGTAGGATACCGGGCAAAGTGTAAACGGACTGCCGGCTATGTTATACCACATAGTGTACTGCAGATTGCCTCCGCTGAACCCGGGACCTTTTGTGAACTGGAAAAGGACAGCCTGGCTGAACTTCTTGTCTGAATCACGAAAGAGGTTTCCGGTGATGTAAATTTCGTTATTGGAATAAGCCAGTTTCGGGTAGTCGAAAGCGCATCCGTCGTTCAAAGGATTTCCCGAAAGTTTGTAATACCACCATCCGTCAATGGGGTTATTCGATTTCGAGAAGAAAACCAGCAATTTCGAGGTGGCTGAATTCAGGGGTGAAACCTGGCAGAAGAACACAAAGCGGTCGACGGTATTATCATAGATCACAACCGGATCGCAAACTCCCTTTATGTCACTGTCGCCAATGAAGCTGAGCAGGTCATTATAATACAGGTTGCTGCCCTGGGCATTGGTATAAAATATAGTTGTGTTGGCAACGCTTACAACCAGGCCATCGTTAGAAACAGCAATGCAATTATCAAGAGGGGAACTGCCGTTACTATGGTTCCCCCCAAAGTTAACTCCGATCTCAGGTATCGCTCCGGAGCCTGAATTTTCAGTGGAGGCATATTTCTCTTTCGGGGCATCCATTTTCAGCTTAAGACGTTCGGCTTTTAACCTTTCAACCTCTTCGTCCCGTTCTGTATAATGAATGATAGGGACGGGATTGACAATGGCCCTCCATTGTGGGTCGGCACCGGGATTATTCACGAATCCGGCACATTTAGCAGATAAATTTATGGATTTTGATCCGGTTGCAGGAGGATACAGCCGGTCAAGGGCAGACATGTCAGCTTTGCTGTGTTGTGCAAGTGTTAAACCTGCCGGCAGCAAAAGAATAAACAAAAACAGATAAATCTTTTTCATAATATCAGGATTTGGAAATGCTAAGGTAGGGAAAAATAATCCTGATTCAAAGAAATCCGAATCATTTCTCAGCGCAATGCAACCTGCAGGAACCGTATGAAAACTCACAGCTGCATTTCCCAAGGGCTTTTTCAACCAAAAGGTTCTGCTGCACTTTATGAAGCTGAGATGAGCCTGTGGCCGGGCTTCCGCTGGGCGGCCGGGCAACATAAGTTAGTGCAGGCTTCGGAAAATTATGGATAATATAATTCAGGGCACCCATATTGGCGGGTTCTTCCTGCACCCATTCGAAATGTTTAGCATTCGGATAGTTCAGGACAAGTTCGGAAAGTTTCTTTTCAGGCAGGGGATACAATTGTTCAAGACGTATCACCGCCACGTTCTGCACTCCCAGCTGTTCGCGCTTTTCAATAATATCATAATACACTTTTCCTGAGCAGAAAGCCAGTTTTGTGATTTGACTTTTATTCACCAGCCGGTCATCAATCACTTCGCTAAATCCACCCTGTGTAAACTCACTGATCTTTGAAACGCAGAGCGGATGCCGGAGCAGGCTTTTAGGTGTGAACACCACCAGAGGTTTACGGAATTCACGGTTGGTCTGTCTTCTCAGCAGATGGAAGAAGTTTGCAGGCGTAGTGCAGTTTGCGATCTGCCAGTTGTAATGGCCCGAGAGGGTAAGAAAACGTTCCAGCCTGGCGCTTGAATGTTCAGGTCCCTGGCCTTCATAACCATGAGGCAGGAACAGGACAAGCCCGTTCATCACTTTCCATTTATCCTCAGCGCTGCTGATGTACTGGTCGATGATGACCTGGGTGCCATTGTTGAAATCGCCGAATTGGGCTTCCCATATAGTTAGTCCTCCGGGAGTTGCGAAAGCAAAACCATATTCGAACCCGAGCACTCCGTATTCAGAAAGCAGGGAATTATATACCCTGAAATCAGGTTGTCCTTCGCTGATATGATCGAGGGGGATGAATTTATCCTCAGAGTCTTCCACTGTAAGTACGGCATGACGGTGAGAAAACGTTCCCCTTTGTGAATCCTGGCCGCTTATACGTACAGGGTGGCCTTCTGCCAGCAGGCTGCCATAAGCAAGGAGTTCGCCCATCGCCCAGTCGAGCCTGCCTTCACCCTGCAACATCGCTTTACGGTCATCCTGGAGCTTAACTATTTTACGGAAGAAATTCACACCTTCGGGAAGGTATGTCAGTTTACTGCTTATTTCATACAGAGAGGTTTCGGATATCGCAGTTACGGGTGAGCTTTTAAAATCTTCCGGCAAAGCCCGGCGGAAATCTTTCCAAAGCGGCCCCAGGAACGGAGTGATGTCAGCTTTTTCAATAGTTTTGGATGACTGAAATGCCAGTTCAAGTGAAGCGTTAATTTCTTTGCGCAAACCGGGAATGTCAAAATTCCCTGCACTTCCTTCCTCTTCCAGCTTGTGAATGTATATCTCAAGCGGATCCGGATGACCCTCAATTATTTTGTACAGTATTGGTTGAGTAAAACGGGGCTCGTCGCTTTCGTTATGCCCATATTTACGGTAACCAAGAAGGTCTATGAAAACGTCTTTCTGAAAATAGTTGCGGAATTCCATGGCAAGCCGAACTGTATAGACAACGGCTTCGACGTCATCGGCATTCACATGGAAAACCGGAGACTGAATGGTTTTAGCAACATCGGTGCAATATACGCTGGACCTGCCGTCAAGGTAGTTCGTAGTGAACCCGATTTGATTATTGATGACTAAATGTATGGTTCCACCGGTTTTATAGGCCTCAAGGTCGGCCATCTGTATCGTTTCATATATGATGCCCTGGCCAGCGATGGAGGCATCTCCATGAATAAGAACGGGTACCAGCCTGGAGTTGTCGCCATCATAAGCACTTTCAATCCGGCCGCGCGCAAGTCCTTCCACTACAGGGTCCACTGCTTCAAGGTGGGATGGATTGGGACAAAGAGTGAGGTTCAGCTGATTCCCGTCAGCGGCAACAACCGTTGTGGAATAGCCCAGGTGGTACTTTACATCACCGAGCAGCTCGTCATCACTGTATTCCTTGCCTTCGAACTCGGAAAATATCTGGTTAAAGGGTTTATGCATGATGTTTCCGAGAACATTCAGCCTTCCCCTATGGGCCATACCCAGGATGAATTCATGAACCCCGAGTTCCGCTCCTTTCCCTATCACGGCATCCAGGGCAGGGATAAGGGATTCAACGCCTTCAAGCGAAAAGCTCTTATGTCCCGGGAATTTTTTATGGATGAATTTCTCCATTAACACTGCTTCAGCAAGTTTCCTGAGAATACGGCCTTTTTCATCCAGGGAGAATGCAGGGGTGTTTTTAACCGGCTCCATGCGATTAATGAACCATTCAACCACTTCCGGCCTCCGGATATAATAATACTCTATGCCGATTGATCCGCAATACGTTTTCTGCAGATGGGTAATGATGTCACTAAGTCTGGCGTTACCAAGGCCAAGTTCCCTGCCTGCCTGGAAATCTTTCACAAGGTCGTCCTTGCCGAGAGAGAAATTCTCAATTTCGAGGTTGGGTGTATATTTACGCCTGGTCCTGACGGGATTGGTCTTTGTAAATAGATGACCTCTCTGGCGGTAGGCCGTGATGAGGTTTATGACCTTGAATTCGTCAGGATAAACTGTAGTTTCTCCTGACTGGGCTTTATAATTTTTCTGGCAGAACTCGAAGCCTTCAAAAAAATTCCGCCAGGATTTGTCAACAGATGCAGGATCCTTGCGGTATTTCTCAAAAAGTTCCTCCATCACGGCTGCATCCAGGGTGCTGAGATATGAGAATGTGTCCATGTGTTGTCCTGCTTATTATGCCGGGAATGATTATTTGTAAAATGAACAACAACACCGATCTCAAAAGCGCTGACCGGATATGCGATGAATGCAAAGACAGGAGACGTTATTTGCTATTTGTATGAACAGTAACAACCGTGTTTGAGTTTCCAATGTCTATCCCTACGTAAGTCGTTCCATCCATCAATTCCTGGTTGTTAACTGATTGTGCGAGTGATATCGAATTCAAACAATATCCTTCGCTGGCACAAAGATATGGATCGGGGTAAACAATAACATCGAGAATTTCCTGAAATTCCTGTCTGAAAAGGTCTACCAATTCCTGGTACATTGCACCTCCGCCAACTAAATACAGTTTATTGGCTTTAACAAAGTCTTCATTAAGGAATTTCTTACGCATCCCCGGTGAAATAACTTCATTAAAGTAGCTGGTCAGGGCGCGTTTCCGCATTTCTGTGACATCAACTTTACGACGGTTGATGACAAAGTAGCCGCGTTGAAAAGCACGTTCTATTTGCTGTTCAGTAAGCAGATTGATATAATATTGCTTTTGGATCTCATTCTCAAGAATATTAACGGCAAAGTTGATCCCTTTTTCACTATGGGCAGTTCGCTGAACGATACCGGTTTGGGTGGAAAGGGCTAGTTCGAAGCTTCCAAACCCAAGACTGCCGATAAAGAAGTTCTGTTTCTCGGCAATTTGTCCTTCCCTTATTGCTTTGATGCAACCACTTATCTCGGTTATTACATCGATAGAATCAACATTGACACTAACCGTTTCAACTCCGGAACCCCCAAAGGTCCTGGTATCGAGACTAACCAGATGTTTGCCTAAAAAGAAATCTCTGGCTCCTTTTTTATAAACCGGGTATGTAACGAAAGGGAAACCTGCTGTAATTACCAGTTTATTGTCTGTACCTTGCGTGGCCATAATTAAACTGGTCAAAGCCAATAGCTGATAATCTAACTCTGAGGCTGAACTGTTAAGAAGCTTATGTGGAGCATTGCCTTGATTTAATGCCATATTCCCAATCAGATAATCGTGTTGGTTAAAGTTGACGATTTTCACCCCGTCAATAAAATTTTCAGCCACTTTAGCGTAATCAACGAAGCTCTCTTCGTATACACTTGGAAATACATACGATCGTTTCATAATGATTTATAATTGTTTATAGACATTGATTTATAATATTTCTTTTCAAATTTACCTAATTTGATGGTTCCTGTCAAATAAATTACTTAAAACGGGATGAACTGCCGGTTCCGGGCATTTGCCTGATCGAATTAAAAAGAAATGATTCTTTTTCCTGAGAGTCACCGGAGCCTCCGTTTTCCGGAGCGGCCTCTCCCGGATCTGATTCATTTTCCGGAGGGGTTTCTCTGTTTTCTGTTAGTTCAAAAGGGATATTCGGAAGACTATTGGTATCAACTGCTGAAGATTCTGATAAGGGAATTTTATCGAAGTTGAATTTAATTTCATTTTCAGTCTGCAGAAAAATAAAATGTTTTTGCTTTCTATCCAACATTTTGAAAATGTTTTCAAACGTCGTTTGCGCCAATGAAAATGTATTATCAATCCAGCTTTCTTCCAGTAATCTGATGTTTTCTTCAGCTTGATGTATTAATGCTCTGTCATTTGCTTCCAGTTCATCACGGACAATTATATTTGCTTGCACAACAGCTCCTTCTTCCACATTGATAACCCCGGTATATAAATTTCCAGAGATGGAAGAACCTGGAAAAAGCCTGGTTGTCCCCATCACGACAGCCGTTCCTTCAAGCCTGCCACAGACAACCAGATCGGTGGCGTACAACACGCCTTTCATATAACCGGTCTTGCCTATGATAATATCACGGGACGATTCTATTTTTCCAAAGACCTGACCTTCAATACGCGCCGTGTTGGTAAGTGCAAACACCCCATTGACCTTTGAACCCTCATTGATTACAATTGGTATATCCATAAAGACAATAAGTCAGATCTTATTATACTGCTAATTTATGAATAAGTTGCAAATGATCAACTTATTGACAAATTTCAGTTTTTTTGTCTATATGCAATAATAGCCATTATTTTTTTAATTCCAAAAAGTAAACCGGGAAATACAGGGCAAAAACGCCTTGGAATTTTTTACTTTTTTTGCTGTTTCAGGAAATTATCCAGGCCACCATCCATCCATGTTATAAATTCATCCACATTGAGGTTGTATGCCCGGGGCTTCGCGAGCAGGTTTCCCGCAGTATCAAGCAGTACGTAATAAGGCTGTGAATTTATTTTGAACCGGGATATCTGGAAGTCAGCATAGATGCGGCCTATCGATTTCTTCACTTTGCCGTCGTATTTGCTCGTGATCCATTCAGCCTCAGGGACATCAGTTTTATCATCGACATACAATGCAGTCACGATAAATTTTTCACGGAGTCTTTGAAGCACCGGGGGCGCCGACCAGACATTGGCTTCCATTTCGCGGCAGTTCACGCAGCCGTGACCGGTAAAGTCAATGAAAAGGGGCTTGTTGATCTTTCTAGCGCATGAAAGAGCCTGTTTGTAGTCGAAGTAGCCTTCAAGACCATGGGGCAGCTTCAGGAAATCGCTGTATCTTGCTTTTTCGCAGAGGGCGGATGGCGTGCTGCTGCCACTGCCTGAAAATGCTTTGACTTCCTCGCGGATAATCCGGGTGAGGTCAAAATCAAGCGAGGTTTCAGGAGGAAGATATCCTGATAAGGCTTTCAGGGGAGCTCCAAACATTCCCGGTATCATATAAATCACAAATGAGAAGGTGATAATCGAGAGAAGCAGCCTGGGAACACTGATGAAGGGCAGGTCTGAATCATGGTTGAATTTAAGTTTTCCCAGAAGGTAGAATCCCATGAGTGTGAAGGTGATAATCCACATGGCAAGATAGACTTCCCTGTCAAGGATATGCCAATGGTAAGTCTGGTCAGCTATGCTCAGGAACTTAAGTCCAAGTGCGATCTCAAGGAATCCCAGCACAACCTTGACCGAGTTGAGCCATCCGCCCGATTTGGGAAGACCTGCAAGCCAGGAGGGGAAAAATGCAAAGAGAGCAAAGGGCAGGGCAAAGGCCAGTGAAAAACCTAACATTCCGATAATAGGCTGGAGTATTTGCCCGCTTGCCGATTTCACAAGGATCGCTCCAACGATCGGTCCGGTGCAGGAAAAGGAGACCAGCACAAGAGTAAAGGCCATGAAAAATGCGCCGGTATACCCGCCTTTATCCGCCTGTTTATCGGCTTTGTTCACGAGCCAGGAAGGCAGGGTGATCTCGAACATGCCCAGGAACGATGCCGCAAAGACCATAAAAATCAAAAAGAAAAACACATTGGGGATCCAGTGTGTACTCAGGAAATTTGCAAAATTGGCACCAAGGGTAACAGCGACTACCGTTCCGATTATTGTATAAATGATTATAATTGAAAGTCCGTAGACGATGGCTTGCATTCTCCCTTTGCGTTTGTTCTCGCTGCCTTTCATGAAAAAAGTAACGGTCATCGGGATCATCGGAAATACGCAGGGTGTCACGATCGCAGCAAGGCCTGCCAGGAAGCTTATCAAAAAGAAGATAAGCAGTGATTTATCCTTTTCTGTACCCGCAGGGACTGAGCTGAACTGTGTCAGTTTAGCGCTGTCCTGTTTTGCACCGCAGCATGCTTTTGCACCGGCTGTTTTTGAGGTATCGGTTACGGAAACATTAGCTTTATTGGCAGCGGCTGTTGCACCCCCCGCAGCTGTAACTTTCCCGGGCTCTTCCCGGGTCGTTGCAGTTGAAGCGGCTTCCGGATTTCCCCTGACAGCAAACTCAAACTCTGTTTCGACCGGTGCAATGCAAGAGCGGTCGTTGCAGCACATGAAGTATACATTGCCTTTGACTGTAAAATCTGTTTTTGAGAGGACCTTTATCTTTTGTTTGAAAACACCTTTGTCGGGGAAATAGGTGACAACCATATTATTCATCTGCGGGTCTTTTTCCTTTACCCCTTTAGGTTCATCAACTTTTCCGACCAGTTCATAATAAGGGCTTTTAATAAAGGTGAATTCAGTGGGTACAGGTCCATCAGGAATAACTTCCTGTGAATAGGTATGCCACCCTTTGTCGGCATTTGAAATCAATAATAAGACAGCTTCGCCGGGCTTTGTCTGTTCAACTTTAAAGGTCCATTTTACAGGTTCAAGTATCTGAGCGAACAGGAATAAAGGCATCAAAGCAAATGCCAGAAAGAAGAAGCTTGATCTTTTCATGACTTCCTTGAATGTTAGGGGACAAATGTAGGGAAAATCGCGAAGCAGAGAAAATTTGTAAAGCCGGCCGGGTCACAACATCACGATCCGGAATATTCTTAAGGTTTTCGAAGTAATCCTGAACCTCTGGTCTATGCGCAGGCCGATCACCCATGCAATTTTTCCTGAACTGCATAGGACCCGGGTGTTTTCTTTATCCGGAAGGGATATCTTTTCGTTGATAAGCAAGTCGCTCACTTTTTTCTTTCCATTCATACCAAATGGATGAAAGCTGTCGCCTGGCTGCCACTTTCTGACCTCCAGGGGGAATGTCAGTTTATCAAAGTCAAGACTGGCATACTCCTTTCCTGCGGGAAGGATTGTGTCTTTCCTGTTCTCCAGAACAGAGAGTCTGAGTTTCACCGGACTCAAAATGCTCTTTGTTCTCTCTGATATCAACTTAACAGTTGCATCCTTCCTGCATTGAACCGGCTGTATTATCATTGAATCCCGGTCCTTTACAGCACGATGAGTAGGGGATAAAAATGTCGTTCCGCTTTTCCCGTCTAAGTTTGCCAGGATATCGGCAACAACGCTTGAGTTAAACCCAAAGTAAGAAAAAATCTCCCATGCGTAGAGTTCGCAGGGGGAAGTGTTTTTCAAGGCATTGATATCAATGATGGTTTTTGCATTTTGCTTTTTTACAATGCTGCCGGTCTTCCTTTTAATTTCCTTTTCACCGATCTCCTGCCATGCTTTCAGGATCTTTATTTCAGAAGTGATTGTTTTCTTGAAATCAGGATTGAGTTCCTCAAGTTGCGGGATTATTTTCCGGCGGATCTTATTCCGGATGTACTTATCTTCAAGGTTCGAGCTGTCCTGCATGAAACTGATATGATATTCTTTCGCATAGTTTTCAATATCTTTTCTGAATGCAAACAGCATAGGTCTTATAATATAACCCTGTTTACGAAGGATACCGTGCAAACCGGAGATCCCGGTTCCACGGATAAGGTTTATCATAAAAGTTTCAACCTGGTCGTCAAGATGGTGGGCTGTTGCAATACAATCAAATTTCCCGGATGATCTTAACTCTTCAAACCAGGTGTATCTAAGGTCCCTTGCTGCCATCTGGACTGATATCTTCCGCTCCACGGCATATTCAGCTGTCTTAAACTGCTTTGTATAAAAGGGAACTTTAAACTTCTTAGCAAGAATTCTGGTAAAATCTTCCTCGGCATCGCTTTCTTTTCCTCTCAAACCAAAGTTGCAATGTGCGATCCCGAATGTATAACCTGCTTTGTAAAACAGATCGGTCATAACGACCGAGTCGATCCCGCCCGAAACTGCAAGCAGTATTCTGTCAGTTTTCAGGAACAGCTTGTTTTTCTTGATAAAGGATTCAAAAAGACGGATCATTGCCAGCCAGTAATGTACTCAGTGGTGTGACGCATAAGGCAAATTTACGGCAATAAATACTTATTCCCTGATAAACTTCCCGCAACCGGCCAACCCGTTTTGATTCACTTCAATCATAAACAGGCCAGCGGGTAAGGGGTTGATGTTTATTAAAATTTTGCTGCTGTAAATGAGTTGTTTAAGCATCAACTGGCCCATCATGTTGTATATACATACAGTGCCGCTTTCAGGCGGGAGAGTCAAAGATCCCTGAATTTCAACAGTAATATGGTCTTTTGCCGGATCAGGAAAGATGTTAAAAACAATCTTTGGTTTTTGTTCTTCTATTCCTACTCCACCGTTGATGGTTTTCATGATGCTCCCGTTGTTCCCCGCAATATATCCGGTCTTATCATCGGTGAAGAACACATAGTGGAAATCGACGCTTGTTTTTAATACCAGGTTAAACCAGCTTGCTCCGCCATCAGTCGATTTAAGAAGAGTTCCATTGGTCCCCGTGATGAAACCTGTATTTTCAGAAGGGAAGCAAATTGAAAAAAGATCATTGCTGGTGACCGCAGTGACCTGGGTCCAGGTTGCTCCACCATCAGGTGTAGTCAGGATCAATCCGTTGGTCCCGATTACGAAGCCTGTGTCGGCATTTCTGAAGACTACCGATAACAGGGCATTAGTAAAGCCTGAAGTGAGGTTCTCCCAGTTTAATCCGCCGTCGGTGCTTTCCATAATTGAACCGCCGGCCCCGACTGCATATCCAGTATTCGGATCTGTAAAAAAGCAGGAATTAAAGGAAGTCGTATAACCTCCTGTATATGATGCGGTCCAGTTTGCCCCTGCGTCGGTCGTTTTAAGGATTGTGCCTCCGCTTCCAAGGGCGAATCCGTCGTTGGCATCGATGAAATAAACTGAGTTCAGGTCATAGGATGTTCCTGAACTGAGGGTATCCCAGGCAGCACCTCCAGCATATGTTTTTATAATTGTTCCTTTTCTGCCAACGGCATAACCAACATCCTGGCTTGTAAAGCAAACAGATTTCAGATCAGAATCAGTGCCTGAATTCATCACTGACCAGGTAGCTCCTGCATCGGATGATTTCAGAATGGTACCGGAAGAACCAGCCAGTACAATAGCACCGGTTGCAAGGAAATCCCCTGAAAAAAGATTCCCCGTCGCTATTGATGTCTGACAAGTCCATATGGTACCCCCGTCAGTGGTTTTCAAAATTGTTCCAAGATCCCCCACCGAGAAGCCCGTATCAGGCCCGGTAAAGACTGTTGACAGAAGGAGGTTTGAATATCCTGTATTCAGAAGGTTCCAGGTTGTTCCGGCATTGGTGGTTTTAAGTATGCCCCCGAACCCGGTAACATACCCTGAGTTGTCGCTAGTAAACCAAACCGACATAGGGAGAAAGCTCAGCCCCCAGGTCTGCATTTCCCAGTTTGCTCCTCCATTTATGGTTTTCAGGATTATCCCGTCGGAATCAAGAGGATAGCTTCCGCCAACGGCGTAGCCCGTAAGAGAATCTGTGAAGTAAACCGAATTCAGGTTCACCACATTGCCTGTAACCTGCTTATTCCAGCTTTGCCCGCCATTACCGGTCTTCAGGATGACGCCATAGTCTCCGGTAACAAAAGCTGTGTTGTTATCAAGAAAAAACAGGGTATTCAGTTTTTCGGTGACCCCTGATGCCAGTATTTGCCAATGGCTCCCTCCATCAATTGTTTTAATGATCAAGCCAAAGTCGCCAACGGCGTACCCGGTATCGGTATTGAGAAACAGCACTGCGTTAAGGTTTTTGTGGATGTCGGTTGAGAGAACTGTCCAGTCGGTTCCGCCATTTACAGTTTTTACTATTGTCCCGTACATACCAACCGCAAATCCTTCAGCCGGGCCGGAAAATGAAACAGAAAACAGGTTGAAGGCGTTAAGCTGGGGCAGGTTTGTCCATGTGCTCCCCCCATCAACGGTTTTCACAATGACCCCGTTATTCCCGACCGCAAAACCGGTATCAGGGTCGGTGAAGGTAACAGAGTTCAGTGTATTTGCCTGGGGTTTAGGATTAAGCCATTGCCAGTCCTGGGCTTCTGCCTGTTGCAAAACAAAGAGCAGGGAAAGCAGAAAAAAAAATTGTTTCATTGGTCAGATTTTTATTTGATGTCCCAGACATCCCCGCTGTTCAGCAGATCGTCAACATTCCTGATCTTCGTATTTTCCTTCGCATATTTGATCTGTTCTTCCACCATGTCGTCATAAGTGGGGAACATAGCTGAACGGATCACGCCAAAGACCATCGGGAAATGAGGCGGTGCAAGCTTCGCCAGCATAAGGTGGATACCCGGATCCTGGTTGTAGGCATCATGAACGAGGATGTCATCCGCAGTCACGCCATTTTTACCAATTTCAGCGACTTCAAGCATAGTATCTTTGAGGATCAGGCCCTTATCATTGTTTTTGCCCCAGGTCATGGGCTGGCCGTTTTTGACCATAAGCATATTCTCGTCCTTGCTTTCCTTCCCGATCACATCATTATGGGCTTTGTCGGCAAAGATGATGCAGTTCTGCATGATTTCTATGATGGAAGTGCCATCGTGTTTGGCAGCCTCGAACATAGCCTCGGTCATCATACTGATATTGTTATCCGGAACTCTTGCGAAGAAGGTGCCCTGGGCGCCCATAACGAGTTCACCGATGTTGAAAGGATGTTCAATGGTCCCCTGGGGAGAAGTCTTCGTGACCTTGCCCATCGGGGTCGTGGGGGAATACTGTCCCTTCGTGAGTCCGTAGATCTGGTTGTTGAACAGAAGTATATTAATATCTACATTTCTGCGGATGACATGTATGAAATGGTTTCCGCCGATTGCCAGGGAGTCACCGTCGCCGGTGGCCATCCAGACGCTGAGCCTGGGGTTTGCTATTTTCACGCCGGTGGAAATGGCGGCTGCACGACCGTGGATGCCATGAATACCGTAAGTGTTCACATAGTATGGGAAACGTGACGAACAACCGATGCCGGAGATCATACAAAAGTTTTCCTTGCGGTAGCCGATCTTCGGGAAGACCCTTTCGACGGCTGCAAGAATGGCATGAGCGCCGCAACCGGGGCACCATTTTACCATCTGGTCACTTTCAAAATCGGTTTTGGATAACTGAACGGTAGAACGTTCTATGGTTGTATTTACAAAGTCCATATTATTTTTCCTCCAGGATTTGGTTGAATTTATTGGTTAACTCATTGATCATGAAAGGCAGGCCCTGAACCTTATTGAACTGTTGGAAGTTCGGCATCGGGAATTTCATCTTCAGGTAGTTCACGAACTGTCCGCTGTTGAGTTCGCAGACAAGGATCTTTTTAAAGCCTTTCAGGACTTTCTCGGTATTTTTGGGGAGAGGACTGATATAATGGAAATGGGCATGGCTAATGCTTTTGCCTTCAGCCTGTGCCTGTTTCACGGCAGAATGCACAGCTCCGTATGTTCCACCCCAGCTTACAACCAGCAGTTCACCTTTTTTATTGCCGTCGATTTCCTGATCAGGAATGAAATCTGCAATTTTGTCAACTTTGGCAGCACGAAGGTCTATCATGACCTGGTGATTCATGGGATCCATCGATACCACACCGGTGATATTCTCTTTTTCAAGTCCGCCAATCCGGTGGCGGAGGCCTTCGGTACCGGGAATTGCCCATTGGCGTACTAATGTTTCCGCATTCCGCTTATAAGGCAGGTAATTCTTGTCATTGGCTTCGGCGATCGGAGGTTTGATCGGAGGCATATCTGCCATTCTCGGGATGCGGAAAAGAGCTGATCCGAATCCCAGGTATCCGTCGGTGAGAAGGATTGCAGGCGTCATATGCTCCATCGATAATTTGGCTGCTGTATATGCATAGTAGAAGCAGTTGTCGGCAGTTGAAGCAGCAATAACAATGACAGGACCGTCGCCATTTCTTCCGAAAAGAGCCTGAAGCAGGTCAGACTGTTCCGATTTCGTGGGAAGGCCGGTTGATGGTCCTCCGCGCTGAACGTCGACGATAACCAGGGGGAGTTCGGTCATTACGGCAAGCCCGATGGCTTCGCTTTTCAGGGAGAGGCCAGGGCCTGAAGTTGTTGTACATGCGAGGGACCCTGTATAGGAAGCGCCTATTGCCGAGCAGATGCCGGCAATTTCATCTTCAGCCTGGAATACTTTTGCACCAAGGGATTTATGTTTTGCAAGTTCCATGAGGATCTCGGTAGCCGGGGTAATAGGGTAGGAGCCAAGGAAAAGAGGTCTGCCCGATTTTTCGGATGCAGCAAGAAGTCCCCAGGCCGTTGCAATGTTCCCTGTGATATTGCGGTAACGTCCTTTTGGCATTTTGGCTGCTCCGACCTGGATTACAGATTCAAGAGCTTCAACAGTATCGGCATAATTGTAGCCTGCCTGGATTACGACTTTATTGATCTCCACGACTTTCGGATTCTTTTTGAAACGTTCTTCAAAATAATTGAAGGCCATTTTCAGGTCACGGTTAAAAATAAAGTAGAGGATACCGAGGGCAAACATATTTTTCGAACGTTCGGCTGTTTTGTTGTCAATACCGAGTTCTTTCAGGCTTTCCTTTGTCATAGTTGTGATAGGAGCCTTGATCATATTGAACGACTCGAGGCTGTGGTCGGTGAGAGGATTCTGCTTGTAACCGGCTTTTTCTATCGCTTTATCTTCGAAAGCATCGGTATCGACCAGGATGGTAGCGCCCTTCTTCGCCCATTTAAGGTTTGCTTTGAGGGAGGCGGGGTTCATCGAGACGAGGACATCCACCATATCACCTGTGGTAAAGATCTTTTCTGAGCCCATATGGACCTGGAAACCGGAAACGCCGGCAACGGTGTTCTGAGGTGCTCTGATCTCGGCTGGGAAATCAGGAAAAGTGGCGAGGTCATTCCCTGCCAGGGCAGCAGAGTCGGAAAAAACCGAACCGGAAAGTTGCATCCCGTCGCCGGAATCGCCGACGAACTTCACAACTACGCTTTCCTTTTCAACAATTTGTCTTTTAGTGTGCGGCATCGTTATGTGTTTTTTATAGCCTGCAAAGTTAAGAAAAAATAGCGAAGCAGCGAGGTGGTGAAGTAGCGAAATGTGGGTAGGGAGTATTTTGCATAAGCGGCATCAGGTGCAAGGAGCCTTCACAGGGCTTTAGGCCCGCTTACCCGGGCGCGACGCAGACATCGTAGCCGCGGTGCAAATAGGCGAGCGGATTGTTAATAAATTCACATTCGAATCAATTCAGGTTTGTTAAAAATGTTTATCTTTGCAGAGGAAACTTAGTTAATAACCAGGCCTGTTATTTTACAGGCATAAATTCAATAAGTCATGGCTTACAAGATTAATGAAGATTGCACAGCTTGTGGAACCTGCATCGATGAATGCCCTGTTGAAGCAATTTCCGAAGGTGATATCTATAAGATTAACCCCGAAACCTGCACCGACTGCGGAGCATGCGCAGATGTGTGCCCTGTAGAAGCAATTCATCCTGAATAAAAAACGCAGGATTTAAACATTACGGGCGGCTCAATGTATTGAGCCGCCCGTAATGTTTATGCCCCGAATTCTTTCAGGGCCAGTTTTTCCCCGTCAAATACAGCAAACGTGAAGTGCGTGAGCCAGTCTCCCAGCACAACCTGCGTGGCTTTTTGAGATAAACGTGTTTCTACCGGATAATGGTAGTGACCGTAAATCAGGTAATCGAGTCCGGGATTCTGTTTAATCAGTTCTTCCGAATGAAAAAGGATCCTTTCATTGATCAGCCTGAGATTCCTTTCTTCTTCCTTCTTTTCCTTCTGCAACGCAGCGTAACGGCTTTTTCTCGACCAGAACAATGCCATGCTGATCCCCAGGTCGGGATGGATAAGCCTGAAGAGCCACTGGTTAAGCGGACTGGCAAAAACCTTTTTGATAAACTTGTACCCATGGTCGCCGGGACCAAGTCCATCGCCATGTGCCAGGTAAAAATTCCTGCCGTTGAATGTTCTGAATTCCGGTTCCCGGTGGAGTTGTAACCCAATTTCTTCCTGAAGGTACGATAAAGCCCACATATCATGGTTCCCCCTGAACAGATGGACAGGGATTCCTGTGTCGGCAATTTCGGCAAGCATCCCCAGCATGCGGGTGTAACCCCTTGGAACTACTGTTTTATATTCAAACCAGAAATCGAAAAGATCACCCATCAGGAATATCTCTTCAGCATCCTCCCTTACTTTGACAAGCCATTGAACAAGCTTTTTTTCCCGTTCAAGGCTTTGCTTATGATCGGGTATTCCAAGGTGAAAATCCGATGCGAAGTATATCTTTCCTTTCATAGTATGAAGGCAAATATCGGAAATTTTATTCGGAATGTTGTTTCATGGCATTTATGGCCCTTTCCTGTATTATCCTATCGTGATGAAACAAGGCATGCTTATTCCCGGGAAAGGCTTTGTTAAGTGAACTGTCGAGCCTGATAAAGTAAACGGAATCATTTTTATATGTAAGCAAAGGATTTACACCTAACCCCTGATTCAATACCAGCAGGGAGGTGAGGCTGTTCGGATGCCGTGTGATGTAATCAGTCTCAAGCTTCTTTTGCCCCTCCCAAATGGGTCTGAGAGATTCATCCAGTTTGTTGCTGAGAACGGCAAAATCAGGATCTTCCTGGTGGGTCATCAGCACATTCTCGAGCGAATCATAGATGATCCTATTTTCATTTGTGCTGATAAAAAATCCCGACAGGGCCAGGCTGTTATCGGATCCACTGATTACCACATCTGATGGAAAGGATTTGCAGGATCCCAGGATTTTCACGAAACTGCCGGGCATGACCTCAAGTACGAGAGGGGAATGCCGTGGCAGGCTTAAAAGATAAAGTCCTGCTTCTTGTAATTGCAGCGTAAAGGAAAATACTCCCGTTGTATCAAGAGTGAGTGAATCCAGGGTTGTTGAATTTTGGACCCCCAGTTCCTGCAACATTAGCAATTGCCCTGAGGCATTTGTAATCGTTCCGCTTATATTCGTATTGCCTTTCTTCTTTTCAGAGCATGAACTGCTTATCAGCAACGAGATCAGCAAAACACTAATTAATAACCTGTTCATCTCAATTCCGTTTTGATCTTCTCAACAATATACCTGTCTACAGGAAATGTGAAATCCTCCTTTTTCAGCTCATTTATCTTCATCCACCTGAAACTTTGAGCCCCGTCAACGGCAGGAATGTCATACAATTTCCCGGTCGTTTTGAAAGGATAAGGCTTATCAATATGCAAGCTGTAGTATACATTGAACAGTTGCATATTCTTTGGTAACAGGGTAGTTGGCTGGTAAAAATCTGTTGTATAGAAATGTGATATATGATTGATTTCCGAGTTCAATTCCTCCCTGAACTCCCTTCGGAGGCAGTCAATGGCTCCTTCCCCGAACTCAAGGGCCCCTCCGGGGAATTTCGTCATGAACATGCCGAGACGGAATTCGTCGGTGACAAGGATATAGCCATCCACCGGAAAAAGACCGTAAATTCTTATATTAAAATGATTTTCACTCATCGGTTTTTCTTCCTTTCAGGTAGGTTTCAGGGCTCATCACCGCCAGCTTGCTAGATTTGAAATCCCTGATATTGCGTGTTAAAATGATGGTGATCTGAGGATGACTTTCTGCAGTATAATTTTGCAGGGCATCTTCAAAGTCGTGGTACCCCGAATGAATGGATGAACGTACAACACCTGGTGGCATCGAGAGTGTTTTAATGATGATCTCCAGTTTATTGAACTGGTCAATGATCTTTTTGTGTGAGGCTGATTTACTCAGAATATAGTAGGCATTGCTGTATGTAAGAGGGGATGAGTACGTTGCTAATTTGCCTGCCTCAGCCAGCATGAAAATTGCTGCAGCATACTCCGCAAATGGCTGCCGGTCGGTAATCAAATCAAGGATCACATCAGTATCGAGAAACAAATGGTCCATTTATTTGTATTTATTTGCTAAGGCGGATTTCAGTTCCTGTTTGTAGTCAGATCCTTCGGGTAGTTTTATTGACCCTTTTAATGAAGATACCAGTGGGGAGTAATTTGAAGATGGGTGCGTGGCTTCCCTGCAAATCTGGGTTTTTAAATACGTTTCCACCATATCTGACAAACTCCGGCCCGATTTACGCGCAACAACTTTTGCTTTTATAATAACTGCCTTATCCAAAGTCAGAGTTAATTTAACATTCATACACGTGTAAATTAAAATACAAATATACGTGTAAAGTATGTAAATTGCAAATAATTCTTTCCTTTAATCCCGGAAGGCCTGAAAAGTGATACAATGCAAACAATTATTTCGTGGCCCTTGATATCTGCCTTTTACCCGGAGGACCGGGGATCTTTTCAACAATGAATCCGGCGGCTTTCATTGATCTGATAACATCACCCTTTACCGAATAGGTTGTAAGAACCCCGCCCCGTTTCATAGCAATAAACAGTTTGCGGAAGATTTCATTTGTCCAGAGTTCAGGCTGGACAGCGGGCGAAAATGCATCAAAATAAATGAGATCAAGGTGGTTTTCAAAAGGAGAATAATCCTGAAGTTTCATAAGGATTTTATGAAGGCTGAAGAAGCTGCTTATCTTTTCTTCCTTTCCCCAGCCGGCGAGATGAATTTTTTCGAAAAACACTGTCTGCTCACCAGGGCACAGCATGCCAGGATAGTTAAGTTTCGTCCAGGTTCCCTGATCCAGGGGGTAAGCTTCGATGGCGGAATACACTACAGACTTTTTAACTGCTTCCGCTTCAATCAGGGTCAGCAAAGCATTCAGCCCAGTGCCGAATCCTATCTCGAGAACGTTGAACGGGTCTTTTCCTTTGACAATTTGCCTGAACCCTGCATCGATAAAGACATGTCTTGACTCCTGCACAGCTCCGTGTGAAGAATGATAGGTTTCATTCAACTCCGTATTCAGAATTGTATGGGAAGAATCCTCTGTAATTATAACCTGCAATGACCTGTAAATATAGCTAACCGTAAAAGATCTACCACAGCCTCACATACTTGTTCGGGTTGTATTCGTGCATCAGTTCGTAAATGGTCTCAAATACGTTTTCGGCATTGGGGTTCGAAAAATAATCCCCGTCGTTGCTGTAAGCCGGGCGATGGTCGTTCGATGTGATCGTACGTGGTTCAATATCGAGGAAGCTGTAACCTTTCTGCCCTTCCAGGACATTCTGCATCATGTAAGCTGTCGCGCCACCAGGGACATCTTCGTCGAAGAAAACGATCTTGTTTGTTTTCTTCAGGGAGCTGACAATAGTCCCGTGCAGGTCGAAAGGGATGAGGGACTGAACATCGATAAGCTCCACCGAAATATTGAATTCCTTAAGCTGGGCAACGGCTTCCTGAGCTATACGGACACAAGAACCGTAAGTGACGAGGGTGATGTCGCTGCCTTCGTTCAGGATGTCAGGAACACCAAGCGGAACCCTGAAGCGCCCGATATTTGCAGGCATTTTTTCCTTGAGCCGGTATCCGTTAAGGGGTTCTATGATAAGGGCCGGGTCATCTGAAGCTATCATTGTATTATAAAAGCCTGCAGCCTGTGTCATATTCCTGGGCACAAGCACATATACGCCGCGAATTGAGTTGATGACCATGCTGAGGGGGGATCCTGAATGCCAAATCCCAACCAGCCTGTGACCGCGGGTGGAAATGATCATCGGCACCTTCTGACCGCCTTTTGTACGGTAATGGGTGGTTGCAATATCATCGCTCAGGACCTGCAGCCCGTAAAGCAGATAATCAAAATATTGTATCTCGGTAACAGGTCGGAAGCCTCTTAAGGCAAGTCCCAAACCCTGCCCCAGGATGGTAAGTTCGCGTATTCCTGTATCAAACACCCTGTTTTCACCGAATTTTGCCTGAAGGCCTTCCAGTGTCTGGTTAACGCCGCCGATCTTACCAACATCCTCCCCGAAGTACACCATGAGCGGGTTGTTTTTCAGGAGGTAGTCGTTGTTAGCCAGAAGAATTTCACGCCCGGTGACCACAGGAGAATCTTCATTAAATGCCGGAGGAATGCTTTCGACTTTCAGTGCAGCCTGTGCCGACTGGCTGTAAAGATGAGAGCTGTAGCGGTCGTAGTTAAGTCGTTTCTGTTCATCCATCCACACTTCAAGGTCGGCCTTCATAGGCTTTTTCATGCTGCAGGTTGTACAGACATCTCTCAGGATCTTCTTTGCAGATGATATGATGTCTTTACGGATAGGCTCTGAAACCATTTTCAGGTCGGCAACGATCTTGTCGATACGATCCTGCTTTTTGCAAGGGCAGTTTGTGGAAGTCACCACTTTTATCAGATGTTCCCTCTCGGCCCTGATGGGTGCCTGGAATGCTTTCCATGCCGCATCACGGGACGATTTGGCTGATTTAACTGCATCTGCTTCGATGAGGTCAAGTTCAGAGGCATTTGCGATGCCGGCTTCGAGTATCCATTCCCGCATTTTGCGGTTGCAATCAAATTCTTTCTCCCAGGCGAGCCGCTCAGGCGACTTATAGCGCTCATGGGAACCCGAAGTGGAATGACCCTGGGGCTGTGTGAGTTCGGTAACATGAAATACCACCGGAACATGGTCTTTCCGGCATATTGAAATCCCTTCTTCAAACATATCAAGCAAGGCAGGATAGTCCCATCCCTTGCAGGTATAAAGGAGAATGCCTCCGGGTTTGTCTTTTTCTTTCTCAAAGCCTTTCAGTACTTCAGAAATGTTTTCCTTCGTGGTCTGGTATTTCCTGGGAACACTGATCCCATAGCCGTCGTCCCAAACCGCAAGGGCCATCGGCACCTGCTGTACGCCAGCAGCATTAATGGTTTCCCAGAAATGACCTTCCGAAGTCGAGGCATCTCCAATCATGCCAAAGGCAACTTCATTCCCGTTCACGGTAAATTTTTTCCCGGCTTCCTGCATCACCATGCTGTTCCTGAATGTTTTTGAAGCCAGAGCAAGACCCAGCAGGCGCGGCATCTGGGCAGCAGTAGGGGAGATGTCACCTGAAGAATTCTTTTGTTTTGTCAGGTCTTTCCATTCCCCTTTTTCGTTAAGGCTTCGGGTAGCGAAATGATTGTTCATAAGCCTTCCACCATTATCCGGATTACGCGTAAGATCCGTGTCCCCGTATATATGGGCGAAAAAACGTTCCTTATCCGACAGGCCGGCAGCCATCATAAACGTTTGCTCCCGGTAATACCCCGAGCGCCAGTCACCCTGCATGAAGAATTTGGCCATGGCAATCTGCGGAACCTCCTTGCCATCACCAAAGATCCCGAAATTGGCTCTTCCACCTAAAGCTTCCCGACGCCCCAGAATACTTACTTGCCTCGACTCGCATGCAAGCCGGTAGTCGGCCAGAACTTCTTCTTTGATAAACTTTCTTTTTCTGGTCATAGGTTCGGATTAGGGAACAGAAATTCGAATATTGATCAACGAACTTTGAGTAACGAATGATTATTCTTAAAAATTCTCAGCTAAAAGTTCAAAATAGGATTGTGGATGCTGGCATGCGGGACAGTTCTGAAGGGCTTTCGTGCCAAAATGAATGTAGCCGCATTTCCTGCAAATCCAGTAAACTTTCTCCTCTTTTTCAAAAACCTTATTATTTTTGATGTTGTTGAGAAGTTTCCTGTAACGCTTTTCATGGTGCTCTTCAACCTGGGAAATCAGTTTATAGGCGGTGGTAACTTTAGGGAAGCCTTCCTCAGCGGCAATCCTTGCAAATTCAGGGTAAAGCTCCGACCATTCTTCTTTTTCACCATCGGCAGCAGATTTCAGGTTTTCAGCAGTAGTTGACAGGATACCTGCCGGATAGGTTGCTGTGATCTCAACCGGGCCCCCTTCCAGGAAACGGAAGAAGATTTTTGCATGCTGCTCTTCGTTGAGGGCAGTCTCCATGAACAGGGCAGAGATCTGCTCGTATCCTTCTTTATTAGCCTGCTTTGCAAAGAAAGTATAACGGTTTTTAGCCTGGGATTCGCCTGCGAATGATTTCAGCAGGTTTTTTTCAGTAAGTGTCCCCTTGATCGATTTTTCCATAAAGAATGAGTTTATAGCAAAGGTACGTTAAAAGGCGAAAAATCATGCAGCGAAGTTGCGAAATAGTGAAACAGCGAATCAGCGAAAAACCATTCGATATTCTGGTATTTCCTTCAATAAATCAATCCATCCCTCCATCAATCAATCGGCATGTAGTCTTCCTTGCCCACTCCGCAAATCGGGCAAACCCAATCATCAGGAATGTCTTCAAAAGCTGTTCCTGGTGCAATCCCCGAATCGGGATCTCCTGTCCCCGGGTCATACACATGACCACAAACAGTGCATTTAAATGTTTTCATTTGTTTTCTATCCAGTTTATGATTTTGTCGCATGTGGGAAGGTCACCCGGGGGTACCATTCCGACCAGTTTCCCATTCTCATCAATCATGAATTTCTGGAAATTCCATTTTACCGGAGCATCCATCACACCGTTCTCATCCTTGCTGGTCAGCCATCGGTATAAGGGATCAATATCCTTCCCCTTAACCGAGATCTTCGACATCATAGGGAAAGTTACTCCATAATTAAGGGTGCAGAATTCCCTGATCTGTTTGTTATCGCCCGGCTCCTGTGACATAAAGTTGTTGGCCGGGAAACCGAGGATCACAAAATTCCTGTCAGCATATTTGATATAAAGCTCTTCCAATTGAGCGTACTGTGGAGTATGTCCGCATTTGGATGCAGTATTTACTATTAAAACCTTTTTACCTTTCAGTGATGAAAGATCGAATGGCTGCCCTTCAAGAGTGGTGGCACTGAAATCATAAAATGATTTCACCGTTTGTGAATTTGCTGTATTTATCATGGCTGCAATTATAATAATTAATTGAAAAATTTTCATACCTTTGAGTTATATAGTTTATTTCTTGCTGCAAAATTACAAAATATTATTTCTATTTATAATAATTCTAAATTATTCATTAATTTCATGCCGGGACAATCCGGATGGGGATACTTTATCATCTCCTGGTTTAAAATCTGAGAAAATGGCAATACATGATATTAAAGAAGGAGTAAAGGCGCCTGATTTTACCCTGCCTTCCCAGGATGGAAGCATGGTAAGCCTTTCACAATTCATTGGTCATAAAACCATCGTATTGTTTTTTTATCCGAAGGATGAATCTTACGGATGTACAAAGGAAGCCTGCAGTTTCAGGGATAATTATGAGGTGTTCAAAGAAGCAGGGGCGGAGGTTGTTGGGATAAGTTCTGATAATCAGGCTTCTCATAAATCGTTTGCTTCCCATCATAAGCTGCCTTTTATTTTACTTTCCGATACAGACAGGAAGGTAGCAGGCTTGTACAAGGTTGGCCGTACCCTGGGTATGCTGCCCGGGAGGGTTACCTATGTGATAGACAAGAATGGAGTGATCAGGAAGATTTTCTCGTCGCAATTCAGTTTTGAAAAGCATATTGATGAGGCGATGAGTATTATTAAGACCATGAAGTAGATTAAAATTTTTCAAAAACACCCGGACCAAACAGGGAATAATCATATTTCACCGGATCATTTGCATCAAATTTGCCCAAGGCGGCCGTCAGTTCTTCGGCAGCTTTCCAGTCATTTGATTTTCTTTTGAGCAAACCGAGTTTTCTGGCCACATTGCCTGAGTGAATATCAAGGGGACAAATAAGTTCAGAAGGGGAAATGGATTTCCATAATCCGAAGTCCACACCTCTGCCGTCGTCTCTCACCATCCATCGAAGAAACATATTTAATCGTTTACATGAAGAACCTTTATATGGGTCGGCTATATGTTTTTCCTGTCTTGGCTGATGAGGGAGTCCCAGGAATATTTTGCGGAAAGCGGCAATGCGCGGCTTTATACAGTCAGCCTGATTGTTAACGAAGCATTTCTCCAATCCGCCGTAATTAACATAAATATTCTGAAGAGAGCGAAGGAAAAAAATACAGTCTTCTCCATTGAACGTGCGGTGGTTGAACCTTCTGAACGGTTCCAGGTCGGTGGATGTAAATGAACGTATAAAGCGCGAAGGCGACATGTCCATCATTTTGATCAGGATTGTTGCATTTGCAAGGATACTTTTACGGAACCCCCAGGAAATTGTTGCCGTAAGGAATGCCGAGATCTCGATATCTTCAGCTGAAGAAAAGAGATGAGGGATTGAGACCGGGTCGCTGTATATGAATGAAGGAGTGTTGTATTGAAGATATTTAGCTTCAAGAAACTCCCGGAGCTCTGTAATGGATAAGTGATTCAAAAGAGGGATAGTTACGAATTAAGAATAAGTCCTTTGAATTGTAAATCGTAAATTAATTCAGCACCTGCACTGCCTGGATCAATCCTTTCCCGATCTCGATAGCTTTTTCGTTATCGGGGATCAGCTTATGGTGTCTTGCAGGAAGGGATTTTTCAAGCCCTTTATGAATGAATTCGGGTTGAACAAGAGGTTTCAGTTTCAGGAACCCGCCAAGTACGATCATGTTGAATATCTTCGAAAGACCGAGTTTGCCTGCTTCATCTGCAGCAGCAATCGAGTAAATGTTGATATCCTTGCGTGAAGGCAGTTTGGTGATCCCATTTGGGTCGTAAATCAAGAGCCCGCCGGGTTTCACAGCTTTTTCGAATTTATCGAGCGACTGCTGGTTCAGAATAATGGCAGTGTCGAATGAATTCAGGATGGGGGAGCTGATTCGTTCATCGCTGAGGATGACTGTGACGTTAGCTGTACCCCCGCGCATTTCAGGGCCGTAGGAAGGCATCCAGCTGACTTCCTTGTTCTGCATAACTCCTGAATAAGCAAGGATCTTCCCCATCGAGAGGACTCCCTGTCCGCCGAAACCGGCGATAATAATTTCTTCAGTCATAACTTTATGAATATCGAATATTGAACAACGAATTTTGAAATATGAAGTTTCGCTATTTCGCTACTTCGCTATTTCGCTTTTTTGAATTAATTTTCCGTCCAATTTGATATCGCCCAGCGGGTAGAAGGGGAACATATTCTCTTCCATCCATTTGTTCGATTGTACCGGTGTCATTTTCCATCCCGAGTTGCAGTTTGATACAACTTCGATGAATGCGATGCCTTTGTTTTCTTTCTGCTGTTCAAATGCCTTGCGGATGGCTTTTTTTGTTTTACGAACGTGGCTGGGAGTATGCACAGCCTGGCGGGTCACATAATAAACACCCGGAAGGTTTGCGATCAGCTCGGTGATCTTCAGGGGGTGGCCCATGGTTTGGACATCACGCCCGTATGGAGAAGTTGAAGACCTCATCCCGGGAAGTGTGGTCGGCGCCATTTGACCTCCGGTCATACCGTAAATACCATTATTGATAAAAATTATCGTGAAATTCTCACCTCTGTTGCAGGCATGGATAGTCTCGGCGGTGCCTATAGCTGCAAGGTCACCGTCACCCTGGTATGTAAATACGAATTTGTTCGGCCAAAGACGTTTAATGGCGGTGGCAAGGGCGGGGGCTCGTCCGTGGGCAGCGCCCAGCATGTCAATATTCATAAAGTCATAGGCAAGCACTGAACAACCCACCGGGGAGACGCCGATAGTCTTATCCTGAATGTCCATTTCTTCGAGGGTCTCCATCAGCATGCGGTGAACAACGCCGTGACCGCAGCCGGGACAATAGCTCAATGGCCTGTCAACAAGGAGATCGGTACGTTTATACACGATGTTTTCATCCTTGCGTATCTCAGTTTTTACAAAAGGTTCCTCCATATCAGCCTCCGATAATTTGAGTTTCAAGCGCTTTCACAACTTCATCCGGTGTAGGGATGATACCGCCGAAACGTCCGTAATGTTCAATTTTAATGCTGCATCCAACACTCAGCTTTACATCTTCTATCATCTGCCCGGCATTCATTTCAACCACGAGCATGCCTTTGACTTTTTTGCCAAGGTCGTGGATCGCTTTGACCGGAAAGGGGAACAGGGTGATAGGCCTGAACAGGCCGATTTTAATGCCTTTGGCTCTGGCAAGGTCCATCGATTTCTGGCAGATACGGGCAGAAAGCCCGAATGCAACGAAAATGAATTCGGCATCTTCGCAGCCAAGGGTTTCATACAGAATTTCGTTTTCCTCTATTTTTTTGTATTTGGCCTGTAACTTCAGGTTTACTCTTTCCTGTCCGGCCGGGTCGAGGTCAAGAGATGTAATGATGATATGTTCGCGGCTTTTCGGTTTTCCTGTTGCAGCCCATGGGTTCTGTTTGATAAGATCCTCTTCTGAACGGCGGGGAATCGGGTCGAAAAGAACGACTTTCTCCATCATTTGGCCAATAGCGCCGTCGGAAAGTATCATCACCGGGTTGCGGTACTTGAAAGCAAGGTCGAAACCGAGCTTAACATGGTCGCACATTTCCTGAACCGATGCAGGTGCGAGGACAACCAACTTGTAATCGCCATGCCCTCCTCCTTTTACAGCCTGAAAATAATCGGCCTGGGAAGGTTGAATAGTCCCGAGTCCGGGGCCTCCGCGAACGACATTAACAATGACGGCAGGGAGTTCTGCCCCGGCCATATATGAAATGCCTTCCTGCATCAGGCTGATGCCCGGACTGGAAGACGATGTCATCACCATTTTACCTGTACCGGCAGCTCCGTAGAGCATATTGATCGAAGCTGTTTCACTTTCGGCCTGAAGAACCACCATTCCTGTGCGTTCATGCGGTTTTTCCGCCATCAGGTATTCCATCACTTCAGACTGAGGCGTTATAGGATATCCGAAATAACCATCGCAGCCTGCCCTTATAGCGGCTTCGGCAACAGCTTCGTTACCCTTCATCAATCGTAATTCACCCATGAGATATGTACTTTAAAATTGTTATTCAGAAACTTTGCCGCGGAAAACAGTGATCACACCATCGGGACAGACTATTGCGCAATTCATGCATCCGGTACATTCGTTATTGACTTTCAAGGCGAAGTGGTAGCCTTTGCCGTTTACTTCTTTCGACATTGCAATAACTGAAAAAGGACAGGAGGCAATACAAACCTCGCATCCCTTGCAGCGTTCCACATTTACCAGGATATCTCCTTTGATCTTAGCCATAATGAGAAAAATTAATGGTGCGGTACTTAATACCATGGCGAAATTAGGGAAAATTCTCCGAACAAATGGCGGGCATTGTTAAATTTAGAACAAGTATAATTAGCCATCAGGCAAAAGCCATGTGGCATGAGTGATCATAAAATGCTCATGGCTCATGGCTCATGGCTCATGGCTCATGGCTCATGGCTCATGGCTCATGCCTCATCTCTGAGCAGTGCTGTTGTAATAAAAGCTCCGGAAGTAAGATTCTGTGAAGACGGGGTTGATCTTGTGGTAAAACCTGATCAGTATCCTTGCCTTTGCGCTGATGGTGTCGTTAAGGTCAACCAGCCTCCAGAACTCACGGTCTCCTGTGAACAGGTTCTGGGCAAAAACGTTGATGTCTTCTTCCAGAGAGGCTGTGGAGTATTCCGACAGGAAGCCTTTCTCAATCTCGGCCGGATTCAGAGCCATATCAGCGGTACCATTCAGAATTGCATCCGCGCCCCCTTTGCCATACCTGAACGAAGGAGGGTTGAGCGACAACCATTTCGTTTTGTCGAAATATGTCGGGAAATTTCTTATCAGGATACTGGAAAATTCATGATGAAATACCTGTTCTATGTATTCGTTGGTAAACCATGGGTTGTCGTTATCGTCACTCAGGTAAATAGTATGCCTGTAATTGGTTCCCCCGTAAGGAAGGCCGTAGAATTTCATTGATTTTAACACAAAAACCTTGTCAAGATTTGCAGTGAGCATATCGACAGGGTATTTTGATAATGCATAGGTAAGAACATCTTCAAGCCTTTCGAATTCTTCAGATGATACAGGCTGGATATCGGGATTTACTTTTTTACCTGACCACTGATGAGGGAAAATACTGATGCCGGAAGGAAAGAGTATCTCGACACCGCTTCGTTGATCATAATAGTTCATCTGTGCTTCTGCGTTTGGGATATAGCAAAAAAGCACAAACAGCCAGAATGAATTCCTAAGCAGGAAAGCCATTTTTTCGGTTTTCGACACGCAAAGGAAAGCATGGCCGGGTACCGGTCGGAAGGCAAAATCAAGAAAATATCAACCCACCATTGTTAATAACTCGAATAATTTTGTTGATAAGTTTGCCTCTCAGGTGGTTCGTGTGGCACGATTGATTAGAGAATAGTGAAAAGTGAAAAGCGAAAAGTGAAAAGCGAAAAGTGAAAAGTGAAAAGCGAAAAGTGAAACGTGAAAAGCGAAAAGTGAAAAGCGAAAAGTGAAAAGTGAAAAGCGAAAAGTGAAAAGTGAAAAGTGAAAAGCGAAAAGTGAAAAGCGAAAAGTGAAAATTTAAGGTGCCCTAATCCCTAATCCCCACTCCCCAATAACTAACTTACCGGGTGGTTTTCGTGGAATTTCCTCAGGCGCTCCTCAAGCGCCGGGAACTGGGCTCTTTGTACCAGAGAGACGCAGGCACGGAGGCCTTCGGAGTGTTCGCTTCCGGTTATCGTCAGTGAAATCGAACTGATACCATAATAAATGAGTTCTTCAAGCAGTTGTTCCCCCGTGAAACCGGGGTAAGAAACCGTGAAATAAAACCCGTCAGCGATTGGTTCATCTTCATCTTTGTCATATACAATGTTAAACCCGTTTTCAAGGAACATTTTTTTCATGATCCGGGCTTTTTCGCCATACTCCTTTACCACTTCAACGAAATTATAAGTACCGTCATTTGCGGCTTTCAGCAGGGCTGCCAAAGCAAATTGGGCTGAATGTGCAGTACCTGCGCTTAAGGCATAGAGTGTGCCGTAAATCAGCGCCCTGCCGAAAATATTAGTGGAGTATGACCAAAGAAGATTCTCCGACACCTGGTTAAAAAGGTGATTTGAAACCAGCATCAGTCCGATCCTCTGGCCAGCATAGCTAAAAACCTTCGAGCTTGAAACCAGCAAAATATAATTATCTGTGTATTTTGCAACGGTAGGCTGGTAAGGCGGTTGTCCGGGATGGCTGTAATCCTTCCTGAAATCCATACCGAAGTAAGCCAGGTCCTCGATGATGATCACATTATATTTGGTTGCAAGTTCGCCGATGATCTTAAGCTCTTTTTCAGTAAAACAGACCCATGAAGGGTTATTTGGGTTTGAGTAGAGTACAGAATTGATATTACCGGCCATAAAGTAGGATTCCAGTTTTGCACGCAGCTTTTCTCCCCGGTAATCATATACATCGAAGCTCTTGTATTTCAGACCAAGAACGACATGTTGCTGGTGGTGGACCGGGAAGCCCGGATCAATGAAAAGGGTAACGTCACGTTCCTTCGAAAGTTTGGAGATCGTAAGGAAGGCAGCAAATCCGCCCTGCATCGAACCGACAGTAGGCACGCAATTTGCTTCATCCACGTCGATGTCGAGAAAAAGTTTCGCGAAACGTGAAGCTTCTTTTTTCAATATAGGCGTTCCTTCAATGTCAGGATAAACAGAAGCGACTCCCCTTTGCAATGCCTCTATTTCGGCCTGAACGCCTATCCCGGCAGGCGGAAGTCCCGGAACTCCCATTTCCATCCGGATGAATTTTTCACCAGATTCCTTTTCTATGCCGTTAATAAGCCTTTTTATCTCACGAATTGTTGCCTTGCCTATATTACGGATCTTACTTTCCCTGATATGGCGGTTAACAATTTCAAAGTTTATTGGAGTATCTTTCATCATCTCATAAAAAATATTGAGCTGTTAATAAATGAGCAACACAAAAATCATAAAATATTTTCACTTTACCAATGATTTTAATCAGCAGGAAACAGAACTTTTAACAAATAATAGAAAGTTTCAGAAGGGAGTCTCACTGCCTGGATAGCAGCTGACACCCAATTCGATGAAGCGGTCTTTAATGGCAAGAAGTTGCTCCCTGGCATTCATTTCAAGGTCCTGAAGCATATAAGTCTGACCTGTAAGCAGGTATTTCTCGCGGCCCAGGTGATGAACAGGGAGGATGTTCAGTTCTTTAAAACCGCATGACAGAATGAATTCTGCCGTGGCCCTGATATTTTCATCCGAATCGTTACGTCCGGGCACAAGCGGCATCCTGAATACAAGGCGGCCTTTAAAGCTGACGGCCAGGCGCCTGGCATTCTCCAGTATTGTGCGGTTTGAAGATGATGTCAGTAATTTATGAGCAGTCTCATCCATATGCTTAAGGTCGAAAAAGATCCAATCCAGCCAGGGCAGGGAGGGTTCTATGTGATTCCAGGGAATGTCGCCGCAGGTTTCAACGGCAGTATGAATAAATGCCTCATAACACATTTTAAGGATACCTGTTGTAAATTCCGGTTGAGCAAACGGCTCTCCCCCGGTAAGTGTGATACCCCCATTCACGCCCCAGTACTGCCTGTCACGTTCAATCCTCGAATACAGTTCTGGAAGGCTGATGAAATACCCTCCCTGTCCAAGGGCTCCGGTAAGACAGGCTTTCACACAATCATAGGTGTTGCAGTGTGCACATTTATCGCGGTCAAATTCAAGCCGGGGTGTTTCTTTTCCGCCAGTCAGCTTGATCGCTTTATAGGGACAGGCCTGAAGGCAATACAGATCAAAGAGACATTTGGTTTCTTTATAAAGAGGTTCCGGAAATGGCCTGATCCCTTCGGGGTTGGAACACCAGAGGCACCTCAGCGGACATCCTTTTAAGAAGATCAGGGTACGGCAACCCGGGCCGTCATGAACAGAAAAACCCTGGATGTCGAAGATGTACCCTCCGGTTAATGTTGACTGATCCATTTGAAATCAGCACATGATACAGCATTCATATCAGGGTAAGCCAGTGTAGTCGACATACATTTACCTAAAAATTCCTTTTCGGCAGTGTAATTGCTGCAAAACCTGCATTTGGCTAAACGTTCGGCTTTATCACAAAAGGCATCGTCGGGCAGGATATCTTGCTTCGAAATTTTGCATAACCCCTTAAAAACATCTATAGGAAGGTAGAATTTGCAATCGGTACATGTGTTCATATACTGTAGCTTAGATGTATTTTCAAAAAGTGAAAAGTGAAAAGTGAAAAGCGAAATGATTTTTTTCGCCTTTCGCCTTTCGCCATTTCGCTATTTATAATTCCTCATATTCAGTCCTCGCGATGACTTCATCCTGGATCTGTTTGCCTAATTCGACCCAGTACTGGGTAAATCCGGCAACACGTACAAGCAGGCTGCGGAATTTGTCGGGGTCGCTCTGGGCCTGTTTCAGCATTCTCGAATCGACAATGTTGAATTGCACGTGGAAACCTCCCTTCCTCATGTAAGCCCGTATCAGTTCAAGGAATTTGCGGGAGCCTTCACGACCCTTCACAACCGAAGGATGGATCTTCATATTGAGCTGTGAATTCTGTGACTGCGAGTGGTTCCAGCAGGTTGCCGAATTGAACAGGGCATAGGGTCCCTGCCTGTCGGTACCCGGGTAAGCTGAGACGGAACCATCCGAAAATGTTGTTCCTGAAAGCCGGCCATCAGGCGAAGCTAAGGTAACTGCTCCCATCGGTCCATGTGTCGAAACGCTGATCTGGCAGGCATACAAAGGCTGGTCATACAACGAACGGTAGTTATGAGTCATCTCGCAGAACCATTCCTCCCACTGCTTGAACAGGGCGTCTACATAAGGATCGTCATTCCCGAATTTGGGAGCATCAAGGCTCCGGCGGTGTATCTTACGATATTCGCTATGATGCTCATTTGGTTTCTGGTCAACCAGGGAATATGAGCCTGTTTCCTGTGCGGTATGGTAGCCGAAGTTTTCAAGTATAGCTTTGCGGTAAGTCTCCAGATCGAAATTCTTTTCGTCGTATACGTTCTTCTTTAGGGAGGCCAGGGAATTTATAAGGGTAGTGTTCCCGCAGGATTCAACATTGAAAGTGGTATTATACCGGGCACCCATCTGGCCGAGGTCGCGGCCTTGCTCAAGGCAGTCGGGTTTAAGCATCGAATTAACCAGTGACGGGCTGATTTTTCTCCAGGCGTCATGCTGGATATTATTTGTAAGAGTCAGAACATGCACAGCCCGGCTGAAATAATCTTTAAACCCCTGCCAGAGTTCATCATAGGATTCAAGTTTATAGCCGTGGCTGGGGAATATCCTTTCACCGCTTCGCATATCGATGCCGTCGAAGATCACTGTTTCAAGGATCTTCGGCAGAGAGATGAAATGAACGCCTACGCTCGTTGCGGGAGCCGAACCTCCGGGTATCCAGTGGATCTCCCCGTCGAGGTTGAGCGGCATCCAGCTTCCCGGACTTGTTTCAAGGCATCCTCCGATAGACCAGGCTCGGGCTTCTTCCGTCTGCATCCCTTCATGGGCGTAATTGTTCAGGAGAAATTCCATAGCCACCGTATTGCTCACCCAGGCGGGGTATCCTGCGCCGGCCTTCGTACATTCAATTCCTTTCATTAAAAACTCCTCCGGCAGTTTTTCGTCATAAAGCAACGAAAGTGTGGGTTGGGGAGTTTCGCAGCTGATACCGGTTTCAAGGATCAGCATCTCAAGTTCATTTGCGGCCTGGGTCCCGTCTTTTTTCAATCCGCCAATACACAGGTTGTTAAACGTATTGCCCGAAAGTACACCGCCAACAACACCCATCGAAGCAAAGCAGTCTATCTCAGTGAACTTAATACGCATGCATTCGAGGAGCTCTATAGTTTTCCCGCGGTCGATCAGGCCCCCGTCAATATCCCTTTTCCAGAATGGATACAATACCTGCCCCAAACGGCCCGGAGAAAGGCCGGAGATAGCGTCTTCGTTCAGAACAGCGACATGGAAAGTCCAGATCATCTGCAATGCATCATGAAAATTACGAGGCGGATCTGACGAGATATGATCAAGCCGCTCAGCCATTTCAGTGTATTCGGCTTTTTGTTTTTCTTCCTTTTCGAGGGAAGCAAGCAAACGCGCTTCTTCGGCGTAGTTCCTGATCCAGGCCTTGATACCCTGAAGCATTGTGATCACCGCTTTATAAAAATACAGGCGGTCCATTTCGGGAAAGCCTGCAACTTCGTTCATGCTTTCCTCGCATATCCGGATGATCCCGTCTATGCCGTATTGAAGCGGATAATAATAGTTTATGACTTCACGGCCCTGAGGCAGGGTATAACCCGAATCAAACATACAAATGACCGAACGCATGATGGCTTCCTTTTCCTTGTAAGCGGGAACCATTTGTTCGTATTTATGACCGATGTCATCCACCGAACGGTTTTTCCATTTCTTTGCTACCTCAAGCATCACCGGCATTTCCTCCACTCTTACGCCGAACTTCCCGGCTATCGAAATGACTTTGCCGCTGGAATTGGTGACGTTACCGCCTCCTTTGCCGAGAGTCGTAAAGGTATCAGCAGTCAGTTTGCCCGATTCAAGAGCTTCCTGATAAAGCTTGTCCTCGGATGCCATGAAAAAAGCTTCCGACAGCCAGGGCATGGGATAAGACCCGCGCAGGAACGAAGCTTTACCCATTGCAAGAAGTTCACCGGGGTAAATAACAGGGGTCAGATGTTCGAAACCAGCTTTGAGGCTTTCAGCACGGCGGATGACAGGAATCTCCCCGTCAAGTTCATCCCAGCGGCGGGTATACCAGTAAGGAAATTCCATCGAAGTCGATGACTTGGCTCCAAAATACAGTTCACGCGCCTTGTTAGCTCTCGGGCTGGGCGTAAGCTTTTTTTCCCGGTCTTCAACCGTTTCCGAAGGTTTATGCCCGTAATAATTGATCGATTCAGCTGAATTTTCCATAGGGTTATCAATTAAGGGTAGGATCGGCAGGATAATTTGCCCAGATGGCATAATCCTGCCCCATATGCTTCAGGTAATTTCTCCAGAGCGATTCGGGATGTTGATTAATCACTTCCCCGGCTGTGGTATGGGATAACACCCATGAATTTTCAGTGATCTCACGTTCCAGCTGGTCAGGCGTCCATCCGGCGTAGCCGACAAAAAAACGGATATGATTTTCATTGATAAGGCCTTTGCGGATGCGGGATTTTACAATCTGAATGTCACCACCCCAGTATAAACCAGGCATTATCTTCATGCTGCCACTGATATTGTTAAGAGTATGAACGAAAAAAACGCTGTCGGTCTTCACCGGGCCTCCCAGGTATACCTGAAAATCAAATTCCTGCAAATCCTCAAAGATCTCCGGCAGCCGCATTTCAATAGGCTTGTTGATGATAACGCCGAAAGTCCCTTCCTTGCTGTGCTCTGCAAGCAAAACGACCGATTGCCGGAAGTAATAATCCTGCAATGTAGGCTCAGAGATCAGTATGATCCCACGCTTTGGTTCTATGATCTGTTTACCCATCCTTTTCCGGAACAGTTTAGGTCACAAACGTACATGAAATTGATTACTTTTGCAAGCAGCGAAAAAAATTACCTATATCAGATAACGGTACTTTTGCAACATAAATTTCAGGGTAAAGATAATATCATTTAATGCTAAAGTCCAGCAATCAGGATAAACAGATCAAATTATCAGCCGAATTCCCTTATTTTATCTATGAGGAATTTACCTGCTCTCTGGAGCCCGAAGGCCTGAAGATGAATTTTCATTTCAACCTGGGAGGAAGCTATCATTTTTATCCCACATTATTCATTCCCAGGAAAAACTGGGCATTTCCTGATGATATTTTATATCCAATGCTGCCGTCCCTGGTCTTTCACATCGGGATGGTGGAATTGATAAGCTACTGGAAGGCAGCCTGTCCGGGGAAAGTCATCATTAAACCTGCCGGACTCAGCCGGGAACAGAAAGAATGGTGGAAAAAATTGTATTTCCTGGGGCTGGGCGAGTTTTTTTACCTGAACTCCATTGAGGCAGATGAACACACCTTCATGGATATCGAAGCTGAAGGTGAAATTTTTTCTGATCTGGCTACGCCGGATTTGAAAGAGTGGGTGATCCTCCCGGTTGGAGGGGGCAAGGATTCGGTAGTCACACTTGATCTGCTGAAGGGATATTATGATGTAATGCCCATGGTGCTGAATTCACGCGGCGCCACATCCGCAGTGATTGAAGCTTCAGGAATTCCTGCCGAAGACTCTCTTTTTATCACCCGGCACCTGGACCCCTTGTTGATTGAACTGAACGCCAGGGGCTATCTCAACGGGCATACACCCTTCTCGGCTTTGCTTGCATTTATAAGCCTGACAGCGGCCTTGTTCACGGGCAGGAAATATATCGTTCTTTCAAACGAATCCAGTGCAAATGAAGCCACGATCCACGGGACAAATATCAATCACCAGTATTCGAAATCGTTCGAGTTTGAGAATGACTTCCGCTCTTATGTGAGTAAATATATTACCCGGAATATTGAATATTTCAGCTTTCTCCGACCTCTGAATGAATTGCAGATTGCCTGGCTGTTTTCCCGTTTGCCGGCTTACCATAGCATTTTCCGTTCCTGCAACGCAGGAAGCAAAACCGATTCATGGTGCGGGAAATGTCCGAAATGCCTGTTTACGTTTATCATCCTTTCCCCATTTATGGGGATCGAGCGGTTGTCATCAGTTTTCGGGAAGAATATGCTCGAGGAGCTTTCAATGTCGGAAACCCTCAGGCAATTCACCGGTGCAGCGGATGAAAAACCTTTCGATTGTACAGGCACAGTCGATGAGATAAATCTGGCTTTATGCGAAAGCATCCGTCAGAACAAGGGCCTGGTCCTGCCTGCATTGCTTGAACAATATGCTGGTTCTGATGAATATAACAGGTACCGGGATAAAGATTTTAATACCTTCCTGAAATTAGTTATGCCAAACAACCTGCCCGAATCCTTTCGGAAAATATTAACAGCCGAGCTGCATGATTGATTTCCTGAAAAAAAAGCTGGGTGATGAAATTATTGCAATCCTGGGTTTCGGGAAGGAAGGGCAGTCGTCATACACATTGATACGGCAGGTGTTCCCTGAGAAGCGTTTGCTGATAGCCGATCTGAATGATGAAATCCGCCATCATCCTTTGCTGTTGAACGACAGAAATCTTGAATTTCATACCGGGGAACATTATCTTGATGCAGTGAGGCTAGGCGGGTTCATCATGAAAAGCCCCGGGATACGCATCAACCATCTTAAACCGCCTGTGCCGCTTTCGAAAGTCATTTCACAGACTTCGCTTTTTCTTGAACGATATGGCCGGCAGATCATCGGTGTCACGGGAACAAAAGGAAAGAGTACCACTTCAAGCCTGATCCATCATATACTTCAGCTTAGCGGAAAAGATTCCTGCCTGGTCGGCAATATAGGTTCGCCTGCGTTTCATTTTACAGGGAGGATAAATGAGGATACAATCATTGTGTTTGAGCTCTCGTCGCACCAGCTTGAATATACCGCGGCCTCACCTCATGTTGCTGTCATGCTGAATTTTTTCCAGGAGCACCTTGACGCTTACCCTTCTTATGAAGCATACCAGCAGGCAAAACTGAATATTGCCAGGTTCCAGGGCAAGGAAGATTTCCTGATTTACCATTCAGGGGATGAACTTCTTTCGTCTCACGTTAATGTACTTGGAAGCAAGGCTCACGGATTCCCGTTTTCGCTTTCGGTGCAAAACAGACCTGGAATTTTCAGGCATGAAAATGAGATCTTTTTCAGCGACGGCCTCAACGAAAGGGCCATATGGAAAACTGAGCAAAAGCGTTACCTTAAGGGAGAACACAACCTGAAAAATATCATGGCGGCAATAGGCGTTTGCGCTGTGTCAGGGATACCGGATGAAGCCATCAGGGAAGGAATACTCACATTCAAGGGGTTGGAGCACCGTCTGGAATACCTTGGAGAATACCGGCTGATCCATTTTTACAACGACAGCATTGCAACTATTCCTGAAGCAAGCATTGAGGCTGTGAGATCGTTACCGGATGTTGATACGCTCATCCTGGGAGGTTTTGACAGGGGTATCGATTATAGTTCTTTTGCTGCTTTTCTTGCCATGTCGAAAGTGAGAAATCTTGTACTTTTAGGTGCTGCCGGCAAGCGTATAGGTGAATGCCTTGAGGCACATAAACCTTATCCGCAAAAAATATTCCAAATAAACCGCTTTGATGCATTAAAAGAAATCGTGTTTCGTGAAACCAGGCCGGGCTATGCCTGTGTTTTGTCGCCTGCCGCGGCCAGTTATGATGAATTCGCGAATTTCGAGGAAAGGGGTAAACGTTTCAGAGAGCTTGTACGGTCATGAGGGAGACGAAAAGGGTATTGAACTGCCTCGTTAATCGCCAATCGCTCATGGCTCATGGCTCACGGCTCACGGCTCACGGCTCATGGCTCATGGCTCATGGCTCACGGCTCACGGCTCACGGCTCATGGCTCATGGCTCATGGCTCATGGT
>Ga0208103_1000065_pt1 | contig 73472 bp, 65 predicted proteins | sample CryBogmetaGMA75M_FD_184550 | JGI IMG/M metagenome (GOLD analysis project Ga0208103, IMG submission 184550) | Freshwater microbial communities from Crystal Bog, Wisconsin, USA - MA7.5M (SPAdes) | ecosystem: Environmental > Aquatic > Freshwater > Lake | place: Crystal Bog, Wisconsin, USA... | reverse complement strand
GTAGTGGGGGGTTATGCTCTTGTATTTCTCTATAGTCTTCAAAGCATCCTTTAACATTTTAGCCATTCGCACAAAATCTCCTCATACCTCTTTTTGGCAAGTTGATAGCTGTATATATCCTTTCTATTAACAGCGCAAGCAATAAGTATCATCGATAAATCCAACCGGCGCCTCTTCACCTGGTCAATCTTTCTTACTGATATCATTCATGTGCCGCCTCGTTGTCCAAGAGTACGCTCGCCCCTTGGGATATGGCAAGACAAAGAGCGCTTCTATCGGTATATGGTTGATATTGGAGAGATATTATGCTATCCTGTAAATACAGGCCGTTAAATTGATACGAAGGCATATTGTAAGGCCTTTTGCGGAAAAGAAATAATGGAAAATTTTATTGAAGGACTGTCCGTTTATCTCCACGGGTCTTTTATTTTGGCATATGCAGCCGCCTATCTGGGAGGCGTTTTGATTAGTTTTACCCCCTGCTTATACCCGATGGCGCCCATCACCATCGCCTTCATCGGAACCCACAGCAGCGGTTCCAGGATGAAGGGACTGTTGCTCTCCATTGTCTATGTTTTGGGCATGTCTGTCACATATACTGCCCTTGCTGCAATTGCCGCCTTGACGGGCAAACTATTCGGGCAGATACAGGCGAACCCCTGGACGAACTTCATCGTAGCCAATATCTGTATCCTTATGGGATTATCCATGCTTGAAATCTTTGTGCTGCCCATCCGGGTACCAGCCTTTCTGGCAAAAGCGCAGCCGAAAAAAAAGGGTGTTGTGGCGAGCTTTCTTGTCGGAGCCCTATCGGGCTTGATCGTTGGTCCCTGCACTACCCCGGTACTTGCAGTGCTGCTAAGCTTTGTAGCAACCAGCCAGAATATCGTATTTGGAATGAGCCTTTTCTTTATCTTTGCTTTTGGAATGGGAACATTACTTATAGTACTGGGAACCTTCGCCGGCCTTTTGGCCAGCCTGCCAAAATCCGGTATGTGGATGACCAGGGTAAGCCATATATCCGGATGGATACTGCTGGCAGTGGGAGAGTATTTTCTCATCCAGGCAGGAATGCTCTGGGTATGAAGGATTCTATTATGCGGATAAGAGGCAGGCTTTTCCTGTGTCTGCTTGCAGGACTGATTATCGTTGCACTATCATCAGTACTCTCATGCTCCGAGACCAAGCAGCCCGACACGGGGCGAAATGTCTCCGATTCTGCAGCGCCAGATTTCATTCTGAAAGACTTAACGGGCAGGGACTTCAAGCTCAGCGCCGCGAGGGGTAAACCGGTGCTGCTGATTTTTCTCACGACGTGGTGTCCTACCTGCCGTTCCGAGATACCTCACTACAAAGACATTTATGAAATCTACGGCCAGCGCGGACTCGAAGTAGTGGGTATCGACATTGAGGAACCTAAAAACAGAGTGTCACAGTTTGCGGCAAAAAACCAGATTCCCTACAAAACTCTTTTAGATGAAAAAGGACGTGTAGCGAGCGCCTATGACATAGTAGGCATACCTACTATGGTCCTCATCAATCGGGACGGAAAGGTATTGACCAGAAAGTATTTCGCCATAGACACGCTGCTCCAGACACTCCTGGAAAAAAAGTGAAAATTCTGACTGCTTTATCCCCATTGCTCCAGAACCATTAATTTTCACGGGCGGATATTTTTCCGGTGTCTGACGCAGCACATGTTTTTACCCGCCAGTAGATGCCGCAGTGTATGCCTGTAATATGACAATGCCACAGAATAATTACATCAAGATCGGTGACATCAAGACCCGTTACTGGGCCGAAGGGGATAAGGGATCGAATGTGATTCTCATCCATGGGCTCGGTGCTTCCGCGGATATCTGGATGCACAATATTTCGGCCCTCGCTTCCGGATACCGTGTTTATGCCCCTGATCTCGCCGGTTTCGGCCGCTCCGAAAAACCGGACGTGAAATATTCCCCATCATACATGGCCGCCTTCATCAACGATTTCATGACAGCGCTTAACATAGAGAATACCTGTCTTGTCGGAATGTCTTTAGGCGGCGGCGTAGCCCTTCAATACGTACTGCAATTCCCCGGCAATGTGCAGAGACTCGTGCTGGTGGACAGCGCCGGCCTCGGCAGGGAAATGCCCTTAGCGATGCGGCTGGCTACAATTCCCGTCATGGGTGAATTGATGTTAAGTCCATCGCGGGCGGGAATGGCCTTTGTACTGAAACAATTGGTATACGACCCGGCTGTCATCACTGACGACCTGATAGACCTTTATTACGAACTTAACTTTTCGCAGGGAGCCGCAAAGACGGTACTCTCGGTTCTCCGCGCCTGCGCGACAATCCGGGGCGGACGCGCGGATGTCCTCGACCCAATCATAAAGAATCTGGATAACATAAAGATGCCGACTCTGATTATCTGGGGGAGAGAGGACCGCCTCTTTCCTGTCAGGCACGCATGTTTTGCCAGGGAAAAAATACCGGCCTCTCACCTTCATATATTCGAGCGGTGTGGCCATATGCCGAATTTCGAAAGACCCGAGGAGTTCAACTCCGTGGTTTTGAATTTCCTTCGCAGACACTCTTTGCAAACGTAGAAAATATGGTATATTAATCAGACGTTAGCGTTAATCCGGTCCTTCCCTACAGGATAGGAGAGGGGGAAAGGCCTCAAAATAGACTCTTATATATATAAGGAGGGGGAGATGGCGACACATGAACCCATGAAAGATCTTTACATCGTGGATCTGGAGCAGCCCTTGGAGGGATTTTACAATTTCCTCAACAGCTGGGTATACAGGCGGGATGGTCTTACCGTCCTTGTCGATCCGGGTCCCCGCTCCACCATTCCCGTTCTCGTTAAGGCATTAAAGGAGCTCGACGTGAAAAAGCTTGATTATATCCTCCTCACGCACATACATATTGACCATGCGGGAGGCGGGGGGCTTTTGGTAGATCATTATCCGGACGCCATGGTCATCTGCCATCCCAAGGGGATTCGCCACATGGTTGATCCTGCAAAGCTCTGGGAAGGCTCCCGCAGCTTCCTGGGAAAAGTTGCAGACGTGTACGGAGAAATTGCCGCTATCCCTGAAAAAAACATCAGCTATAAGAATCCGATCGAGGCAGGCGGCGTCACAATCAACATTTTCGAAACTCCGGGTCATGCCCCGAGCCACCTCTGCTATCAGATAGGGAATCTTTTATTTCTGGGAGAAGCGGCGGGAATAAACTATCCCCTGGACCAGGGGCTATATCTGCGTATCGCGACACCGCCTCCCTTTATCTACGAGACTTACCGTAATTCCCTGGAAAAGGCCGCTTCTCTCAATGTTTCCCATGTATGTTTCGGACATTACGGTTACAGGCAGGACGTAAGAAATATATTTGATACGGCTCTCAACCAGTTGGACAACTGGCTCGCTACAGTGGAAAAACACCATCGGATGGGAAGTGATCCTTTCGAGGAAAGCGTTTACGCGGACCTGCTGAAAAATGACAGGGGATTATCCACCTACGGCGCTCTCCCGGAAGATGTGCAGTCCCGGGAAAAGATTTTTTCCGTAAACAGCATCAAGGGGATGAGAGACTACCTGCAAAACAAGAAAAGCTGACCGTCCCTGTGCGGTCCTTTGGAATGCGCTTCTATTTCAAACTTGCCGTTATGTACTTCCTTCAGCGCCAGGAATCCAGCCTGTGAAGGCCTGTGTCTCTGGTGCGGCGGACGGCTTCGGCATACTCCGTCCTGGTAAGACGGCGATTGATTACGGGGTCCAACGTTGCCTTCCCGCAGGGATGGTACTGATCCATCACATTTACATAAGTGTCTTCCGAAATTTTATCGGCGAGAAATGTCATGACCTCCCCCGTATTTGAAACGTCGTTAGGCATGACCAAGTGGCGCACCAGCAACCCTTTTTCTGCAATACCCGATTCATCGATGAGCAGATCCCCAACCTGGCGGTGCATCTCTTTTATTGCCGCTGCGGCTATTTTTCTATAATCAGGGGCCTTGCAGAATTTTTCAGACCACCTTGCTTCCCAGAACTTGAAGTCAGGCATATAGATGTCAAAAATGTCTTCCAGAATCTTTAATGTCTCAACCTTATCGTATCCGCCTGTATTATAGACGAGCGGCATCTTGAGGCCGCGTTCGATGGCGATGGAAAGCCCCTGGAGGATTTGCGGTACTACGTGGGACGGTGTTACAAAGTTGATATTGTGACATCCCCGCCTCTGGAGACTCAGCATTATGTCGGCCAGGTCTTTTGGCTCTACCTCGCCGCCTTCTGCATCGTGGCTGATGTCATAGTTCTGACAGAAGTAGCAAAGGAGGTTGCAGGATCTGAAAAAGATAGTGCCTGAACCGCCCGTTCCCACAAGGGGGGACTCTTCTCCGAAGTGGGCGTGCAGGCTTGCCACTTTCGCCTTTTTCCCCGTGCGGCAAAACCCAAGCTCCCCGGACAGCCGATCTACATGGCATTCCCGGGGACACAAAGAGCAGTCCCTCAACAGTTCTACAGCGCGATCAATGCGGTCCTGAAGCTTTCCCTCCCTGTACAGTTTCAGATAGGATGGCTCGCGCATTTCTTTCTTTGCTACCTTTTATATTTTCCCATCAATTCCGCTTCCGCAAGTATGTGTCCTTTCATGGCTGCCAGGAGTTGCGCCTTAGTGGCCCCTGGCTTCAGCCCCGTCGGACCATCAAGGGCGTAGAGTTTAAAAAGGTAGCGGTGCTCTCCGGACGGGGGGCATGGTCCTCCATAACCGATGGCGCGAAAATCATTCATGCCCTGCTTCGCGCCATTGGCAACTTCTTTCAGCGGCGGCAATTTCTCCGGCAAGCTTGTAATGTTCGCAGGTATATCATAGATTACCCAGTGAACCCACGTTCCCATGGGCGCATCGGGATCATCGCAGATGAGGGCCAGATATTTCGTGCCGGCCGGCAATTTGCCACACTCCAGAGGGGGTGAAACATCCACACCGTCACAGGTATACTTTGCCGGTATTCTTGCGCCACTCTTGAAGGCCGAGCTTTTAATTTCCATTTTTCCCCCTCCTTTGACTTGTGCCCCTAATTGATCCATACTGGAATAGACAAGAAGAAATGTTAGTGAAACCAAGAGACCTAATATTTTCTTCATCATCGTCTCTCTCTTGCAGAAATTTTCCATATCCGGTCTTTGGTGCTTTTTGTCTGCATCTGATCTTCACATCTTTTTTGTTATTATAAGATTTGATTTCAAATACGTCAATGCATAAACATGTCCAGGCGCCACTTCTTTACAGCAGCCGGGCGAGGACACGAAATCGTGCTATTTCTGCTTGACAATAATAAAATTGATTATAAATTCCTTGAGTGGACACGGCAATATCGGTTAGCATGGTCAATACGGCAAAAAGACTGACAAGAGAAAGCTGAGTTGTCATAGATCTCAATTGCTGACAAAATGGAAAAACATCGAAGACATTATTTCAAATTCTTGGACTTGAGCAAGCGGCTCATAGCCACGATGGTCATGAACCTGATCATCCCCGCCGTTCAGATCTATGGCGGCATCGTATCGGGAAGCATGGCCCTGATCAGCGATGCCCTCCACAATCTGAGTGATTTTACGTCCGTGTTGATCAGCTATTCAGCCCTGCGTATCGGACGGCGTGAACCCACGCTGAGACATACGTTCGGCTTCAAACGCATGGAGGTCTTCGCCGCCATGTTTAACGTAGCCGTGCTCTTCGGCGCCGGCCTCTTTATCACCATTGAGGGATGGCACCGCCTCCAGAATCCGCGGCCCATCCAAGGCACCCTTGTTATACTCATCGCCTCCATAGCTTTCCTGGGAAATATGTTATCGACATTGATGCTGCGGCCGGAGGCCCATGACAATCTTAACATACGAAGTGTCTTCCTGCACATGCTAACCGATACCATAACCTCCCTTGGGGTGGCTGTTCTGGGTCTCATATGGATATTCAAGCCCTGGTACTGGCTCGATCCTGTCGTTTCCTGGGTCATTGTGATCTTGATCCTGTACAGCGGGTGGGACATTTTGAAAGATGCCTTCGGAATCCTCATGAATGCCACACCCCTTGGTATCGATCTTCATGCCATACAAAAGGAGATGGAAGCTGTACCAGGCGTGGAGAAGATTCACCATCTCCACGTATGGAATATTGCAACTGAAGGTGTCGCCCTCATTGCCCACGTCGTCGTCGAGGACCAGCTGTTGAGCAAGGTCGATGACATTGCCGCCAAGATACGACATGAACTCCTTTGTCGTTTTTCCATCGATCATCCCGTTCTGCAATTTGAGGCGACGTCATGTCCAGCGACAGGAATTCTGTCCTGCCCTGTAAATGTCGCTCACGCAGAGCCGGAAGAAGGTGAGTGAATGCCTCATTCTTCATAATGACATTCATTGAGTTTAGAAAATGAGAGTTCCTGATAAACATAGCGACTCATTCAGTCACGCGCGAAAATTCGTGATAGCGTCTGCGATTCTTCTCTGCGCCGTCCAGACCTTCCCTTTTGCAAGTGCACTTGCCGATGCAATACAACTGACAGCTATTCAAAGCAGCAATGTACAGGGGCACCTGTTCCCCTGTCCAACCTGAGGAGAGAGGGTGCTTGGCGGTCTGGCCAGGCGAGTATCCCTAGTGGAGAAGCTAGGAAGCGAAGACAGGTCGCTTCTGGTAGTCGATTCCGGCAATCTCTTCACAGGTGCATGGGCAGGCGCCAATCAGAAGCAATCACACATAAAGGCAAGGCTGATCAGTCGCGCATATATGCGGATGGGAGTCGCAGCAATAAATGTGGGTGATTTAGATTTGCTGCAGGGGTTGGCATTCTTGCGCAAGGAGGCATCCCGCGGGCTCCCGCTTGTCTCCTCCAATCTCGTCGATCCTTCGACAAAGACTTCGATCGTCAAACCATACATCATAAAAAAAGTCGGCTCTATCCGCGTCGCTTTCTTCGGCCTTCTTTCTGCCGACATCAGGACAGATATATATAAGGAAGCAGGGAAAACATTCCTGGTTGCGGAACCGGTCAAGACGGCGCGGGAAATGATAGGTCTTCTTCGCGGCAAGGCGGATGTAATTATACTTCTCTCAGCTCTCCCTTCAGACCGTCAGCAGGAGGTCATCAGGGCAGCCCCGGGGATTCATTTCGTCCTGGGCGGACGCGACTGCAGGTATGTCCAGTCACCTCTCTGGGAAGGACAGACACCCATTCTTGAATCCTATAAATATGGGATGTATTCAGGCAAGCTGCAACTAACCTTTGTCAATGCATCCTCACCTTACAGTTACGAAAGGACGGAGGAGCAAGCAAGGCAGCAGGCTTCATCAGGGGATGAGCTGAGGACTTCCAGAGAGCCTCCTTCCCGGAATAACCGCTTTCACTGGACATTGATACCCATGGACAGGTCCATCCCTGAAGACAAGGAGGTCTCAGGGTGGATAAGAAAAGCAGGGATTGAAAAGGATTAAATGTTAATTTTTCAGACGCGTCAGAATTCATCGCTTGATTGCGCGAGATGAAATTGATAGAGTTCGTGAGAATTTGTTACTGCATGACGAACTGTGACTCGATGGCATCAAAATAAATAATGTGGAAAAGATAAAAGTACAGAGAAGTGTCATAACAATAATCCTTGCGGCAGCAGGTATTGGAATCATGCTTTATTATAAGGCATGCGAAACTGCCTGCTCTTATCTGCAGGGGGATATCTTCGGGATTGACCTGTCATACATCGGTATCGTGTATATGCTTATGATCATCATCTTCGCCGCCATGAGGAAAATGCCATACGTCCGTGCCCTCTTGGCATCAGGGATCGGCGTTGAGGTGTATCTCATCGCATTCCAATTCAGAGAGGATGTGTTTTGCCCCTACTGCCTGGCCTTTGCATCCATGATTATTATAGCCTTCATTCTGAACCACGAAAAACAGCCAACGCCGGAGAGAGGCTGGCTAAACCGGATCATCTATGGCCTCGGCGCCGTAAAGCTTCCTCCCACTGCCAAGAGTCCATTACCCCTTCTTGTTTTCGTTATCCTGGGATATATTTTTTTGATTCTCACATTCTCCGGCTCTGCGACACCCGCGTACGGTGCGGAAAAATCAATTGTGCCGTCGTATGGTTCCGGAAAATACGAGATGATTATCTTCACGGACTACTTCTGCCCGCCTTGCCAGTCCATGGAGTCTGAGATTGACCCCGCGGTGAAAGAATTTCTTTCCCGAGGAGGCGTGAGGGTGACTTTCGTCGATCTTCCTATCCATAAGGAAACCCGTCTGTATGCTCAGTATTATCTGTATGCGGCGAAGGCGGCAAAGAATTACGAAAATGTGCTCAATGCGCGGCGGGTGCTCTTTTCCCTGGCAAAAAATCATACTGCTCAGGCTGAAGATGAGCTCAAGAAAGCGCTTAAGGCGGAGGGCATTCCCATCGCAGTGTATGACCTTTCACCGGTGTATCCGGCGCTCAATAAGATCATAAATAAATATCAGGCTAAGTCAACCCCGACCTGTGTCATCAAGTACGCAAGCGATGACATCCGCAAGTACACGGGCACGTTTGAAATCAGGGATGGTCTGGGGATGCTGCGTGACACACTGGCAATAGCCAAGCGGTAGAATGCTGTCCCGTTGCTAAGGGCATATTAGCTGTGATGCCCTTAAGACTATTGAAATTTGATGAAGCCGCTGTCTTGCCATTAAACACCTGGCCTTCTTCGGAAACATCAGCTTCTCCTGTCATTGGTTTCTTCTGAAATATTATTTCCGCTCCGATGATCAGATTATTATCTTCTCTGGCAGGTGGGGCAGAAATAAGTCCCTCTGCCGCTCAGGCGTAAACGCTGAATAATGCCGCGACAGCGAAGGCAGGGAAGTCCCTCACGGTCATAAACTTTCAATTCATGCTGATACTCACCCTTTTGGCCAAACAGATCGCGCCAATCCGATACAGTTGTACCCCGGCAGGTAATGGCTTTCTCAAGGATCTCTTTCGTCGCTCTCTCAATCTTCCTCCACTCCCGCAAGGACACTCCGCATACTGGTCTCCACGGACTCATGGATACTTCATGGAGAATCTCACAGGCATAAATGTTTCCAATGCCGGCAATGCGTCGCTGATCCATCAGGAATGATTTCACGGGAAGTTTTTTCACGCGCGCGATTTTGTGCAACTCTTCGATCCGGAAATCATGCAAAGGATCCTTGACGAAGGCTTGAGAGCTTCCGTCTGCCGTGATGACAAGTGTCGCAAAACGCCGGGGGTCGATTAAAAGAAGCCTGCCATGAGAAAATTCAATTATGAAACGGGTGTGAGGAGGTAATGCCCGAGACGCGCTCTGCCACTCCATCTTACCCGTCATGCGAAGATGAAGAAGAAGCCGCGCATCGTCATCAAGCTTTATCTCCACGGCCTTACCATGCCGAGTAACGGCAGTGATCTTCCTTCCCGTAAGTCCGTCCACAGCTCCCAGCCTGGGATCAAGGATCTCCACACTGAGGATCTCTCTATCTGCAATCACTCGTCTCAATTGTCGGCACAAAGTTTCTACTTCGGGAAGTTCAGGCATATGTTCTTGTCGAAAAATTTTTCCTTCATTTTAATGTTTGATTTTTTTTATTTCAAGAAAAATAAATTTTTTTCAAAAAAAACAAAAAAAATATTGACAAGCATTTATAAACAGCGTACAAAAAAAATATATTACACAAAAAAAGAAGGGGGAAATTTTTTATCATCCCTGCATACGGAGGAGGATAACAGAATGGAAAACGAGACCCTTTTTACGGAGGAGGTTGAACCTCCGGGTAGTTCAGCAGGTCTTGTTGGTTTTGAAAATTACACAAACGACATATTAACATCATATAATGCTCTCCTTGGCCCTTCGGTCATTAAGACAAAGGGTGTCCAATATGTTTTTCGTTTTAAGGAAAGCCCACGTACACGGGCTTTTCGGAAGCGTTTCTATCCTGAAGTAACATCCCTCGAATGGAGCAACTGGCACTGGCAATACGGCAACCGCATAAAGGATGTCGATGCGCTTTCGCAATTCATCTGGCTGTCGGAAGACGAGCGGAATGCCATGAACCATCATGAGGGCTCAATACCGGTCGCCATCACACCTTATTATACAAGCCTTCTTGACGAATTCGATTCATCACAACCGCTGCGACGGATGGTAGTGCCTGTAACCGATGAACGTCACCGTACTGCGGTGGAAGCCGATGATCCATTGGGAGAGGAGCATGACAGCCCTGTTCCGGGAATCGTACACCGCTACCCGGATCGCGCCCTTTTCCTTGTTACGGACACCTGTTCAACCTACTGCCGGTATTGCACGCGCTCACGCATGGTCGGGAGCCACGGCAGGACCATGTCAAACACTGATGCGTGGGAAGGCGCCATAGAATACATAGAAGCGAATCCTCAGATTCGTGACGTGCTCTTGTCCGGCGGAGATCCTCTGACTCTTTCCGACGAAAGACTGGAATGGCTTCTGGCCCGGCTGAGAAAAATTGCCCATATAGAGATCCTGCGTATCGGCACCAAGATACCCGTTGTGCTGCCGCAGAGAATAACTCCGAAACTCACCTACATGTTAAAGCGTTTTCACCCTCTCTGGATCAGCATCCACGTGAACCACCCGGATGAGTTAACGCCTGAAATGAGTCAGGCATGTAGCCGCCTTGCCAATGCGGGCATACCGCTCGGCAGCCAGACAGTCCTGCTCAACAAAATAAATGACGATGTGGAAACCATGAAGCGACTGGTTCTCGGTCTGCTCAAGGTACGTGTTAAACCTTATTATCTCTATCAGTGCGATCCGATCCCCGGATCATCGCATTTTCGCACTCCCGTAAAAGCCGGACTCGATATCATCGAAGGTCTGCGCGGGCACACGACAGGCTATGCAGTACCGACATACGTCATCGATGCCCCTGGTGGCGGCGGTAAAATCCCCCTGATACCCGATTATGCCGTTGGTCGGGATGGCAATGATCTGATGCTCCGAAACTACGAGGGGAATATCTATCGTTATCCGGATTGCCAGTTGTCGCAACCGGACAATCCCTGAGGTATCACTTTGAGGACGGGAATTACATACGACCTTCGCGATGATTATATTGCAGAGGGATACAATGAAGAAGAGACTGCAGAGTTTGACCGGGCTGATACGATAGATGCAATTGAGCAGACGTTACAGGATTTAGGTTATCTGACCGATCGCATAGGCAACATCAGGTCACTTGTCAAAAGACTCGCATACGGAGACAGATGGGACATAGTCTTTAACATTGCCGAAGGCATGGAGGGGCTTGGCCGGGAAGCCCAGGTGCCATCCATCCTTGATGTCTATAACATCCCTTACACCTTTTCCGATCCTCTCATTCTTTCGCTCACCCTTCATAAAGGCATGACCAAGCGTGTTATACGCGACCTCGGCATCCCCACGCCTGATTTTGTGATTGTTCACGAAGAGGATGATATTGATAAAGTCTCGCTTCCATTTCCGCTTTTTGCTAAACCCGTGGCCGAAGGCACCAGCAAGGGCATTAACGCCCATTCAAAGATAACTTCACGAAAACAGATGCTCATCGTATGCCGGTCTCTGTTATCAACCTTCCGGCAACCCGTCCTTGTCGAGCGCTTTCTTCCCGGCCGGGAGTTCACTGTGGGTATAGTCGGAACGGGCAAAGACGCCGTCGTACTCGGGGTCATGGAAGTCCACCTTAAAGACGATGCGGAGAAAGGCGTCTATTCCTACATAAACAAAGAGAACTGTGAGGAGCTTGTGGAATACCGGCTGGCCAATGACTCCATGGCCCAAACAGTGCAGGAAACAGCCCTTGCCGCATGGCGGGGACTCGGTTGCAAAGATGCAGGCAGAGTCGACCTCCGTGCCGATCAAAAGGGATTGCCGCATTTCCTGGAAATTAACCCGTTAGCCGGCCTGCATCCGGACCATTCAGATCTCCCTATAATCTGCAAGCTTGCCGGTGTTACCTATCATGAGCTCATCAATATGATCATGGAATCGGCGCGAAAACGCATCCAGGACACGTATGCTGTTTGCCCAACCGCTGAATCCGCCCTGTCACCGTATTACCATACCTGTCTCTCCTGTCGTAATGGCGATGAGTCACCACGCTGATGTACAATCCTTGAAAGCCGTCGTACTGCACAGCGATGTGTCGGCGGAAGCGGGCGCTGATGAAAAGGACGCCCTCGTTCAGGCCGCTGTTGTGTCGTCTGCCCTCTCGGAACTGGGATACGAACCCACCACCATGCCCTTCTCGCTGAATGTCACCCACATAATCGACATGCTGCGGGACCTGCGGCCGGTATTCGTTTTCAATCTTGTAGAAACAATGGCGGGACAGGGCAGCCTGATCCACGTCGCCCCATCCATTTTGGACTTTTTAAATATCCCTTACACAGGCGCAAGGACGGAAGCCACATTTCTCACGTCGAACAAGGTTCTCGCCAAACAGATCCTGAATGCCGCAGGCATTGCCACACCCCCATTGTTTTTGTCCCATGAGAGCTGCGCCGGCCATTTCGTCCAAGGCACATATATCATCAAAGCGGTCTGGGAACATGCCTCCACGTGGCTCAACAGCGATTCCATCATCCATGCAAGAGATCCACACGAACTCCGCAAGGCAATGGCATCCAGGCAGAAACAACTCGGCATGGCATGTTTTGCAGAAGCGTTCATTGAGGGAAGGGAATTTAATCTCTCCCTTCTCGCGGGAGATGCAGGGCCGCATGTCCTTCCCCCGGCTGAGATTCGCTTTGACGATTTTCCGCCGGGCAAGGTCAGGGTAGTGGACTACCTCTCCAAATGGGTTGAAGACTCCTTTGAATATCATCATACACCACGATCTTTTGATTTTCCGAAGGAGGATAAACCGCTGCTTGACCAATTGAAGGCTTTAGCCCTGCAGTGCTGGCAGGTGTTTGGTCTGCGGGGATACGCAAGAGTCGATTTCCGTATTGACAATACCGGCAGGCCCTGGGTGCTGGAGGTAAATACAAATCCGTGCCTGTCTCCCGATGGGGGATTTTATGCCGCTCTCGAGCGATCCGGATTGAACTTTACCCAGGCAATGGAACGGATCATTCGAGATGCCATGTCATTTTGATATTTTTGCACTGGGAGACGATAAGATACTATAATCAAAGGCCATTCATCCAGAGACTTTCCCGGGATACCTGCCCTGATATTAACCGCCAAAAACAGTTGCTTTTTTAACGCTAATCCGGTAGATAGCATTCGCTCATAATTTTCACTGTAAAATTGTACATCGTAAAGGTCCCTCTTGTCAACGGATCGCACATGATAACACGCAACCGCACAGTATAAATCGTTACGGAGGACGGATGCGATTTATTCCCAGAGAAGAAAAATTTTACGATCTTTTTGAGGAACTCATCAATAAAATCGAGGAAGGGGGAAAGCTCTTTCTGGAAATGGTTGAAAAATACGAATATCCCCTTCCAACGATAACCAAACTCAAAGAGCTGGAACATGAGGCGGATGTCATCACCCACAGAACCTACGAAAAAATGCACAAGTCATTCCTCACCCCCCTGGACCGTGAAGATATCTATGCCCTGGTCAACAAGATGGACAGCATCCTGGATATGATCGAAGCCTCGGCGGCCAGGATGAACCTTTATAGGGTAAAGAAGCCAACCAAGGTAATTATCGATCAGGCAAAGATTCTCAACGAGGCCATCAGGAAGGTGAAATTTGTCGTCCATGCCATGCGTGACATGAAAAACTCCAAAATGATCCTCGATGCGTGCGTGGAGATCAATACACTCGAAAACGAAGGTGATATTGTCCTGAGAACAGCCATGGTCGATCTCTTTGAGCATGAAAAAGATGCTATCGAATTGATCAAATGGAAGGAAATCTTTGAGCGTATCGAAGAGGCACTTGATGTGTGTGAGGACGTTTCTAATATAGTGGAAGGTATCGTCCTGAAACATGCCTAACAGCTTCTTCCGAAATAACTATGCATGACTCATTCGCTTTCGTTATTTTTCTCATTCTGATAGCCCTGGTTTTTGATTTTCTCAACGGCTTCCACGATTCTGCCAATGCAATATCGACAGTTGTATCGACCAGGGTTCTTTCACCCAAATATGCCGTCCTGTGGGCGGCATTCTTCGAATTTGCCGCCGTCTTCTTTGTCGGTGTACAGGTAGCCAATACCATAGGTACCGGCATCATCAATCCCACCAGTGTAGATGATTCTCTCATCCTTTCCGCCCTGTGCGGTGCGATCATCTGGAACATCATTACCTGGTATTTCGGACTGCCCAGCAGTTCGTCTCATGCCCTCATCGGCGGACTCATCGGCGCGGGCCTCATGGAAGGAGGGACAAGTGTCCTCGTATGGAGCGGTATTATAAAAACAGCCGTTTTTGTCGTGCTTTCCCCTGCCATTGGTCTGATCCTGGGATTGGGCATGATGATTTTAGTACTGAACATCAACCGGTATTCCAATGTTGCAAAAGCAGATAAGCTGTTTCGAAAATTGCAGCTTGTCTCGTGCGCAATCTACAGTATGGGTCACGGCACGAACGACGCCCAGAAAACCATGGGAATTATAGCCATAATTCTTTACAGCCACGGTCTCCTCGGGGAAACCTTTTATATTCCCCTCTGGGTTATTATCACATGTTACACAGTCATCGCTCTAGGGATCATGTCCGGAGGATGGCGCATCGTCAAGACGATGGGAACTAAGATCACAAAACTCCAGCCCATAGGGGGGTTTTGCGCGGAGACAGCGGCAGCTATCTCCATTATCGGGGCATCCATCGCTGGCATTCCAGTGAGCACGACTCATACTATCACGGGCGCCATCGTGGGGGTGGGCTCCACAAGAAGGCTTACCGCCGTCCGCTGGGGGGTGGCCGGAAACATCGTCTGGGCCTGGATATTGACGATTCCCATGGCAGCTCTTATCTCCGCGGCTATCCATGTCGTCACGCACATCATCTGGTAATTTTGCCCGTACGTCATTTCGCGGCGAAGCGAGAAATCCTTGCCCCAACCGAAGGGGGGTATTTTCAAGATTCCTCCGGGAGTTGCCCCTGAGTATATGCGAAGGGATCGAGAGGATATGGTGTTCAGGATGCGGTCTGATAGGGCACAGATAAATTTACTCCCTAATCGCTTGACAATGTACCCCGGTAGAATTCTTCGTACATCGCCCAGATGGACAGGAGCAGCGAAGCGATGATGGGGCCGATTATGAAGCCGGAAAATCCGAACAACGATAACCCTCCCAGGGTTGATAAGAAAACCAACAGAGGATGCATCTGCACATCTCTGCCGATGAGTATGGGACGAAGAAAATGGTCCACCATGCTGATTACAAGAACACCGAAAGCCAGAATGATCATACCTTTCCCAAAATGCCCTGTTATCAGCATTATCAAGCCGGCGGGCGCCCAGATGATGGAACAGCCGACAACCGGTACAATGGCAGTAAATATCATCACGGCACCCCACATCAGTGGTACTTCAATGCCGGTGAGCCAGAAAAGAAGTCCTCCCAGTGTTCCCTGAATGCCCCCGATAATCAGTGTCACCTTCAAAGTGGCTCGTGCCGTCGCCACAAACCGTTCGTAGAGAACTTTTTCTCTCCCCTGCCCCAGGGAGAAAACCCGAACAGCCTTCCCTAAAAACTTATCGCCGTCGCGAATAAAGTAAAACAATGTATAGAGCATGACAGAGAATTGAACGATAAAAACAAAGGTGTTCTGCGTGAGGTCCTTCAGGTTGATAAAGATGTAGTTGGAAATGGCTCTGGCGATTTCAGAAAACTTTTCGGTCCAGAATTGTTCATCGATATGCAATCTGGCCACGTAGACGTTATTTTTTACTGCACCTGTAATGCCCTTTACAATATTTTCTATATTGCCGCCATCCGCGTCTATGGACTCATACATGCGCATGGATTCTCCGAGCAACAAACTGCCGATGATGCTTCCCGGCAGTATTATGATGACGGCAACCACCAGAAAAATAACGGCAGCAGACACACTGGGCTTATGCAATTTCCTGTTGAGAAGTTTATAGAGAGGACTGAAAATAATTGAAATGACCGCCGCCCAGAATATGGGAAAAAAGAAAGGCGCGAGTAGATAGATAAACAGAAGAAAGACAAAGATCATAATCGTGAAAAAAAGTATGTTCTGGACTTTTAAAGTACGCATGAGACTCCTGATATAAGAGAGAATTCATTTTCCAACCGATATGATCTATGAAAGAAGTATATTATTTATCCGATAATTTCAACAGAAAGCTTTCTTTAGGGTGCACAATTCTTGACTTTGATTTTCCAAGAGGCTGTGTTAAATAGGAGACCGTTTCAGCGAAAAAAGGAGTTCTCATGCAGCCAATGTCCAGTCATCCAATCGGAGTGTTTGATTCCGGCATCGGGGGACTAACGGTCGTTCGCGCCCTCATGGAACGCCTGCCCTTCGAGAACATCATCTATTTCGGTGATACGGCGCGGGTTCCATACGGCGTGAAATCACCGGAAACGATCACGCAATACGCCAAAGAGATCACAAATTTTTTGCTGCAAAAAGATGTGAAACTGCTCATTGTCGCGTGCAATACCATGGCCGCCGTCGCCTATGAGACCGTCAGAGGACTTTCTCCTGTTCCCGTCCTGGACGTAATCGATGCAGGAGCGCGCAAAGCAGCAGCCGAAACGCACAGCAAGTGTATCGGTGTCATTGGCACGCCGGCAACCATAAACAGCAATGCCTATGCCCGCGCCATTCACCAGCATGACCCGGGCATTCGAGTTTTCTCCCAGGCCTGCCCCCTGTTTGTGCCTCTGGTCGAAGAGGGATGGTGGAATCACCCTGTCACCCGGCTTACTGCCCAGGAGTACTTACGGCCGGTTCTGGCGGAGCATGTCGATACCCTTGTCCTGGGGTGCACCCACTATCCATTGATCAAGCCGCTTCTGCAGGAAATCGCGGGGCCGGATATTAGTCTCGTGGACTCCGCTGAAGCTATGGCGGATATAACGGCAAATCTCCTCGCCAGCAAACATCTTGGGAATAACAAGCGCACGCAGCCGAAATACCGGTTCTTTGTCACCGACGTGCCCTATCACTTCCAGACGATCGGCGAAGGGTTCCTGGGGCGGACGCTGTCCCATGTTGAACTCGTTAAATGGTAAGGATGTCAATTTTATGAAAATTATCCTCGCCGGTTACAATCTCGATTTCGAAACAATCCAGGAATTTCAAGAACTGCGTCCGGAAGCCAAGATTCTCACACCGGAGACGATCTCCGCCGCCTACGCCCGGATCAGCCGCAGTCCCAAGCCCGTCGATGAATTGCGCGCCGCTGCCAGGCAGGATGTGGAAAGGGCGCGGCTGTCCAACAAGAACATCGTCTTTGAGATGGGACACAGCTCCGTAGCCGAGCATGCCGTCTTCAACATCGACGTTCTCGGCGTTTCCCGGCTACTGGTGGAGGAAATCGAAAAGTTTCGCCTGTGTTCTTATACGGAAAAATCGCAGCGCTACGTGCGGCTGAAAGACGATTTCGTCATCCCCGAAGAAATCCGTGAGACCAGCATGGAAGGGCCCTTTGTGGACATCATCCGTAAACAGAACAGGTTGTATCACGAACTGTTTGAGAAATTGAAGCCCCACATCTTTGAAAAGCACAAGGACCTCGCAGCAGACCCCGCAAGTCGCTCCATGCTGGAAGGCTGGGCCAAGGAAGACTCCCGCTACGTCATTTCCCTTGCCACGGAGACACAGCTTGGAATGACCATCAATGCGAGGAACCTCGAGCTTATGCTCCGCCGTCTTGCCGCCCATCCCTTAGCCGAGGCAAAGGAGTACAGTCGGAAGCTCTATGAGGCAACGAAAGATACGACCCCCTCTCTCATCCGCTACACGGAGGCCACGGACTACGACTGCTTGACGAGGCGGAATCTAAGGGACGAGCTGTTCGCACTGATGCGGCAAAGCGAACACAAAATCGCTCCACCGCCGGCGGACTTAAGCGGACAATACGTTTCCCTCGTGTATGCCACGCCCGATGGAGATGACAGAATCATGGCATCGCTAATCCACTCATCGTCGGATTTGCCGATGTCCCGGTGCCTGCAAATGGTCTCCTCCATGAATAGACGCGAGAAAGAGTCTCTCATAAGAACAGCACTCAAGCACATCAAGTCCTACGATCCGGTCCTGCGTGAATTCGAAAATGCGGAGCTCCATTTTGAGCTGATTATCAGCGCGAGTTGTTTTGCCCAGGTGAAACGACACCGTATGGCAACAATAACATGTCAGGATTATGATCCCGCCCTTGGCGCAACAGTTCCACCCGCCGTATCAGAAATCGGCATGTATGACGCATTCATGGAAATCGTAGCCGAAACCGAAAAGACATATGACCAAATTAAAGAGCTCATCCCGCTTGCTGCCGGCTATATCCTCACCAACGCCCATCGCAGGCGCGTTTCCATGAAAATTAATGTGAGGGAGCTTTACCACATCGCCCGCCTGCGGGCAGATACGCACGCCCAATGGGACATAAGAAAGACGGCGGAAGAGATGGTGAAGCTGGGTAAAAAATCGATGCCCCTCGCACTGATGCTCGCAACCGGCAAGGACGGCTTTACATCTCTGTACACCCGGGTATTCGCCGCTGGAGCGGGTTTTGGGCAATAATCCGAGCAATTAGCCTTGAGACTAATCCTGCACATCGACATGGACGCTTTTTTTGCAGCAGTGGAGCAGAAAAGGCAACCCTCGTTAATTGGCGCGCCTGTGGTAATAGGGGGCAGCGGGGACCCCACAAAAAGGGGGGTCGTAGCCACCGCTTCTTACGAAGCAAGAAAGTTCGGCATACACTCTGCCATGCCTTTAAAGACGGCTTACAGCCTCTGTCCCCATGCCGTTTTTCTTCCTGTCGATTACGAAGCATATTCAAGGGAATCACAGAAGGTGAAGAGCATCCTCAGGAGATTCTCTACCGTCATCGAAGACGTGGGAATTGATGAGGCGTTTCTCGACATATCGGCAATCGATAATCTTTTAGAAGAAATCTCGCAAGGAATTAAAAAAGACATCAAAGACGAGACGGGCTTGACGTGCTCCATCGGCATCGCCCCCAACAAGCTTCTTGCCAAGATCGCCTCGGACATGGATAAACCGGACGGCCTCACCGTAATCATGCCAGAGGATGTGGAACGCATCCTCAAGCCGCTGCCCGTGAGGAAACTCTGGGGGATTGGGCCAAAGACAGAGAAATACCTGAATGACATGGGCGTTGAAACTGTAGGAGAGCTCGCCTCTCTACGCCTGGAAACACTGGTCGACAGATTAGGTTCATCTTATGGGAATTATCTCTATCACGCCTCACGGGGGATTGACGACAGCCCCCTGATCACCGACTGGGAACCAAAATCCATAAGCAGGGAAACGACATTCCAGAAGGACATAGCAAACTGGCAGTTCATAGCCAAGACACTGGCGGACCTGACGAGGGAAGTTGTCACAGACATGAAAGACAACAGCTTCAAAGCGAGGACCGTCACCGTAAAGGTCCGGTTCAGCGATTTCGAAACAGTCACGCGGGCCACAACCATCCCGCAGTCGACGGACAGAGAAGAGGAGATAAGGAAAGCGGCGTTCGCCTCCCTCAAGAGGGTCGAACTCAAGAAGAGAGTGCGACTCATCGGTATGAGGGCCAGTCACCTGGAAAAGAGGGGAGATTGTTGAAAGCGCTGTGGGAGGAGATGCTGCTCGGCAATCTCTCCTTCGTAACTAACGTAGTGCGTACCTTCAGGTGCCCTGTTCCAGCAGGCCCTAAAGTTCTGCACTACATTAAGGGATAATATTCCGTATCATCCGTTTATCCCTTGCGGAGATTATATTTTATCATCTTCAGGTAGAGGCCATTCCTGCTGAGACCGAGACGCTGAGCCGCTTTCGTAACATTGCCGCCCACCTCTTCCAGGCACTGTATTATGGACTGCTTTTCCACCTCTTCCATGTGCCCTTTCAGGAAATCTTTAAAAGGCCTTTTCTGACCTGCCTTCTGGGAAAGGGAGATCGCCTCGGCTGCAGATTTCCATTCCGGAGGAATATCCTCTAAAGTAATCGTGTCTCCGACAGCCATGAGAACAATGCGTTCTATGAAATTTTCCAACTCTCTGATATTGCCGGGCCAATCATAACTGACAAGAACATCCTTAACACGCGAATCTATGCTTTTGACCTCTCTCTCCAACTTGTCATTGAATTTCTCGATAAAGTAATCGGTAAGGGGAAGAATGTCCTCTCTTCTTTCCCGCAGAGGAGGGATGTGTGTGGGAAAAACATTGAGCCTGTAGTAAAGATCTTCCCTGAACCTGCCATCTTTCACGTCCTGAAGGAGATTCCTGTTCGTTGCCGCAATCAATCTTACATCCACTCTAATCGTGCGTAGCCCGCCGACCCGCTCGAATTCATGATCCTGGATAACCCGTAGGAGCTTCACCTGCATGTCCCTGGGAATTTCTCCCACTTCGTCGAGAAAAAGTGTCCCCTTGTCCGCAAGTTCAAACCTACCGGGCTTCGTGGACACTGCTCCCGTGAAAGCCCCCTTTTCATACCCGAACAATTCACTTTCTATAAGATTTTCTGCAATAGCAGCACAGTTAATCTTAACGAATGGATTACCCCTGCGCGGGCTGTTTCTGTGAATCGCATAGGCTATAAGCTCTTTGCCGGTGCCCGTTTCCCCGGATATGAGCACGGTCGTCGTCGTCGCCGCCACTCTCTTGATGGTATCATAGATTTTCGACATGGGTTCACTGGAACCGATTATCCCCTGCCGGTCTATATCATCGGGGCTGACGAGGAGTTCTTCCTCATTGAGCCTTCGGGTCCTGACGGCGTTATGGATTATATTTTTCAATTCATCCCGCTCAAAAGGTTTGGTGATATAACTGAAGGCGCCCTTCTTCATAGCGTCCACTGCCCCGGGAATTGTCCCGTGAGCAGTGATAATAATAACCGGCGTCGATGGATAGTCGCGAATCACCCGCTCCAAAAGACCCACGCCATCCAGCTTCGGCATCTTCAGATCAGTCACGACGACCTCCACGCCACCGCTCTTGAGGACTTTCAAGGCCTCGATTCCATCCGATGCCGTCGCAACGTCATAGCCTTCCTTCTTTAGCAGGGCCTTCAAGACCAGCTGCATGTTGAGCTCATCATCAACGACCAATATCTTCTCTGTCATAGTATACCTAAAATTTCTCGACCGTCTTTATCTCACCATTCTCAAGGCGTGACACCCAGCCTGATATAAAATATGCTGCCCTGGAGAGGAATGGATTTAACCTTGATATGGCCTCCATGATTCTTTATGATCTTCTGGCTGATGGCAAGACCAAGACCTACTCCTCGCTCTTTGGTTGTGAAAAATGGTTTGAAAATATTTTTCATTTCCTCTTTCTTGATTCCTTTTCCCGTATCCCTGATGGAAATGCCTATCGCCTCGCCGTCACCGCCGCTGATTTTAGACGTCCTGAAAATCAGGGTCCCGCCCTCCTGCATTGCCTCTATAGCATTGAATGCTATATTAAGAATTACCTGAACCAACTGTTCCGCATCAAAATCGATGAAGGGTAAATCAGGACGCAACTCTTTTTCAATGACGACATTATCTGAACGCGGGCTCGCTTTTATGACTGATATGGCCTTCTCAATAACTTGATTAACATCCTGCATCTTCAATTTAAGGGTATATGGTTTGGCATAATTGAGAAACTGAGATACAACGCCGTTCAACCGGTCTACTTCTTCTATTATAACGTCTAATAGCCTCTGATGATCACCAGCGCTTAATTCAGATCTAAGGTATTGGGCGGCGCCTTTGATGGAACCCAGAGGATTTCGTATTTCATGAGCCAAGACGGGCGCCATTTCCTCGAGGAGGAGAGACTTCTCTTTCTCCAGCATTTCATCGAAGGCATAAAGGGATGTGAATACATCCTTGCCTCCTGGGTATATATAGCTGAACATCATTTTTAAGACGAGTTTGAAAGGTTCGATGGCGATAACAATTATTAGAGACGCCAACAATATATGGGTGAAGGGAGGCGTTTCCCCCTTTCCGAACAATCCAGCGATGAGGGTAAATGTAATAGTCGCAAAAAGAGTGATGATAGAGAGCACGAGAGCCCTTCCCATGAGTTCATGCAACTCCGGCAAACGAGGGTGCGTAACAAGAATCAGGACAAAATAAAGCAGGATTGCGATAAAGAGGTTGGAGACTGGCGGAAATGAGTATCCATAATAATAGAATATATCAAACGCGCTGAGGACTGCGGTCGCCCCGCAAGCAACAACCAGATATACCATCCGGGTTCTCTCAACACCCACGGGCCTATTTCTAATATAACTGATAAGGGCAATATAACAGACAGAAAGTGCCGCGCCGGCATATATTAAGAGGAAAGTTTTCAGGTAGGGCCAGCTATAAAGGGGGGAGAAAATGATCATGGCAAGGACAAAACTGAAAATTGTGGCCGATATAACATCTCTCTTTGTCAAGAAGGTCTGTTCACGAAGGAGAGAACGGATGAATCTTACCGAACAGGGAGGAATGGCTATCAATCCTGCGTATTCTATAATCTTCCAAATATGACCGGTGAAGATTCCACAGAAGAAGGCGCCGCTCTTATGAAAAAAAATGGCGAGACAAAGGGAAGCAAAAGACAGGTGGGCAGGAACTTTTTTCTTATTTATTATAAGGGCAAGGGAAATTATCAGACTGACCGTTGCTAATGTGAAGGTTTCCATAGAGAAGTTTTCTCAAGTAATGGTATGTGACTGAAGATATAGATAAAAAATGAGGATGTCAAGAGAGACAAGAAAGAAAGGCCTGAAACTCTGGGGGCAAAAAACAGGCCGAGCATGTTATAAGCATGCTCGGCCGCCTTTTTCCTTCAAGATATTACCAATGCTACTTATGCGCAGGGGCCGCTGGTGCTGGTGCCGGTGGCGCTGGTGGTGCCGCGGGCGCTCCTGGGGCCGGTGCTGGGGCCGGTGCTGGGGCCGGTGCTGCCGCTTCTTTCTTGGCAGGCTCAGCCGGTTTCTTCTCTGGTGCTGATGGGCAACCTACTAATGTAAACGTTACCGCCACAACGAAAAGAATTGATAAAATGATTGCAAACAGTTTCCTCATCGATTCTTACCTCCTTTGTAAAAAGTTTCTGACGTTGGCAAATCAACCCGTTCCTTTATGCAGGGAAGATACTCCATATATTTTTACCTTGTCAAGATAAATCTTTCACTCTTTCACTCTTTGAAAACCTTTCGCGAACAGTTTAACCGACAAAATGGCTTTTATACCTCTCTTTTCATGTGATGCGCAGGTCGCTTTACATTGTAAAGCAAACTGTACATTTTAAGCTCAGAATATGCCCTTCCGAAAGCCACACAGAAAAGTTGGATGAATCATAAATAAGTCAATAATTATGACCAATTATTGAGCATGGGGCGGCGCCATTTACGTTGTGGCACAGATAATGCTGTGTTTTTAGAAGTTTATGGCAAAAATTTGCACGAAGGATTTCAGAAATGGATTTCAATCTCACAAGCAGTCAGCAGATGTATGTGGATACAGTCAGAAGATTTGTCCGGTACGGAATCATACCGGAGGTTATGGAATTAGAGAAGAATCACACTTTTCCCTGGGAAATTATCCAGAAAGCCTGGACCCTCGGAATTTTGAATCTGAGCATCCCTGAATCGATTAAGGGATTTGAGGTTGACCCCGTATCTACAGCCCTTGTTATCAAAGAACTATCCTACGGGGATACGGGTATTTCAACGTCGGCAATGTGCAATGACCTGGCAAATATAGTTATTGCCCAGCATGGTACGGACGAACAGAAGACTCTTTTTTTGGGCCCCTTTGTCAAGAATCCCATAATGGCTTCTTTCTGCCTGACGGAGCCAGGCGCCGGTTCCGATAACTCTGCCATGACGACGTATATCAAAAAGGGCCCCGATGGGACGTATGTTCTCAATGGCAGCAAGTGTTTCATCACCAATGCGTCCTATGCCTCACAGTTTACCGTTTTTTGTAAAGTCGGGAAGCCGACCTCGAACTTCATGGCCTGCTTAATTGTTCCTGCCCTGCCGGTACTTCCCTCCAATTCAGATCCGCATCTCGCCAGTGGCAAAGAGATAACTCTCCCCACAGGAGGAAATATCATCATTGGCAAACCGGAAGACAAGCTGGGACAGCGTTTATCAAACACGGCCACTGTCACCTTTGAGGATGTAGTCATCAATGACAATCAGATAATCGGTGATCGGAGGCAGGGCTTCAAGTATGTCATCGACGTTCTTGACTATGCGCGTCCCATGGTTGCAGCAATTGGTGTGGGTCTCGCCAGACGGGCATTGGATGTCACTTTGGAATACACAAGAGCGCGCAAGCAATTCGGGCAAAGAATTTGTGATTTGCCAGTTGCAAGAGAGACATTGGTGCAAATGTGGAAAAAGGTGGAACTTGCGGATATGGCGCTGATGAAAGCGGCTTTCAAGGTTCAGGAAAAAGCGGACGACAGGGGCATGTATGCCTCCCTCGCAAAGAATGCAGCCGCGGAGGCGGCTTTGTTCTGTGCCAACGAAGGCCTTCATCTTCACGGCGGATATGGTTTCATGTCAGAATATGAAATTTCGAAGCTGGCAAGGGATGCACACATCATCGACATTTACGAGGGTGTGCGGGAGGTCCAGAATATGATTATCGGAAGGGAGCTTGTATGAGTGCACTCTATCTTCACGGTATGGGCCATTTCCACCCGGAGAATGTTATCACCAATAGATTTCTGGAAGAGATGGATATCGGGACAAATGAGACATGGATTATGGAGAGAGTCGGCATTCATACACGCCGCACTGTGCTCCCTTTGGACTATATAAAGGAGACGAAAAATAGAGACCCGAGAGAAGCTTTCACGGCAGGTCTTTACAATAACGCGCAAACGGGCGCCTCTGCCGCACGGATGGCCATTGACCGTGCCGGACTCAAGAAGGAAGACATCGGGCTTGTCATCTCCGGCAGCTCCGCAGCGGATAATGTATCACCTGCGGAAGCCTCTACCGTAGCTTTCGAACTGGGAATCGATATACCCTGCTTCGATGTGAATTCCGCCTGCACCAGTTTTGGTACGCAGGTGCATTTTGTCAGCCTCATGAGGCCCGAGGCGCTGCCGCCTTTTGTCCTCCTGGTCAATCCGGAAAATCTCACGCGCTGCGTGGACTACGCCGATCGAAAATCCGCGGTACTTTTCGGTGACGGCAGTTCCGCGGCCATTGTATCTGCCACGGTGCCGTCGCGCAAATTCTTCACGGCATGCGCCTATGAAACGAAACCATCATGCTGGGACAAAGTGAGGATACCCCGCATGGGTTACTTCCAGCAGGACGGGAACGCCGTGCAAGGCTTTGCCATTCGAAAGACAACAGAGTCTATTCGCATGCTGCAAAAGGCCTACTCCCTGAATGGCAATCGCTTTATCTTTATCGGTCATCAGGCCAATATGGGCATGCTGCAAACTGTCTGCGAACGTTCTCAAATTACGGAGAATAATCATTGGCACAATGTTGACTTTTTTGGCAATACCGGCTGCTCCGGTGCGCCGGTCGTTCTGAGCCAGCGCTGGAATGATCTTCGACCGGGCGATCATGTGGCCATTGCCATAGTCGGGGCGGGATTATCCTGGGCACATATGATCTTACAGGTAGAGGAATAATCATGAAGTATGCTGAATTCAGAGAATGTCAGAGCTTCGGGCTCCCGGAACTCATCGCTTTTTCTTACGGGACCCTGATAGATGACCCGCCTGCAAATTTTGAGGCCCGTTTACCGGCGCCTCCCTTTCTCATGGTAGATCGGGTACTCTCGTTTACTACTGTCGGCAGACAGGGTTCGATCGTAGCCGAACAGGACATCAAACTGGATGCCTGGTATTTTCAGTGCCACATGCCCGGGGACCCGGTTCAGCCGGGTTGCCTCTGTGTAGATGCAGTATGGCAACTTCTGGGTTTTTACTGTGTCTGGCGCGGCGCCTTAGGCGCCGGCAGGGCACTGGGTTGCGGCGAGATTACTTTTACCGGTCAGATTCGTCCCTACAACAAATGCGTCCGCTACGATATTGAAGTGAGACGCTTCGCCCAATTGAAGGACTCAGGGGCAAGCATTGCAATCGGAGACGGTAAAGTTTTTGTTGACAATGAACTGATTGCCCACATCAAAGATGCCCGTACCGGTGTTTTCAAAGGGATCATTTATCCCGACTATCCGAAACGATCCGTAAACTCGATCGGCGGCATCATGAGGAGTGGATCATGAGCGAGAAACCTGTTGCCATTGTAACGGGTGGTGGAAGAGGAATAGGCGCGGCCTGTTGCCGGGCACTATCCGGGGAAGGATTTCTGGTTGGTATTCACTACCGGAGCAGTGAGGAACAGGCAAAGGCTGTTCTTTCTGAGATTGGGGACGGTTTTCTTCTCCAGGCTGATCTGACAGATATCGATCAGGTAGAAGTCCTGGTCAACAAGGTTAAAGAGAAAGCGGGACATGTGGATGTCCTCGTCAATAATGCCGGACTATCTCTCAATGCCGATATCGTCAGCATGAAAATTGAGCAATTCGATGCCCAGCGTGCCTTGCTGCGCGGAATATGGTACCTGACCAAACGAATTATCCGCCTCTTCATGCTTCGTCAGAGAGCAGGCCGCATCATCAATATATCCAGTGTCGTGGGACATACCGGCAATGCCGGCCAGATCCCCTACACCATGGAAAAGGCAGCCCTCGATGCTTTTACGAAGTCCCTGTCGAAAGAACTGGCGGGAAGGAATATCCTCGTCAATTCCGTTGCCCCGGGATTCATTGAGACAGAGATGACACAAAATCTCCCCGAAGAGGTGCAAAAGAGGATCCTCGACAATATTACCCTGGGCCGCATAGGACGCCCCGAGGAGGTGGCTGAGGTGGTGGCCTTTCTCGCAACAAGGGGATCCTATATATCGGGAAGTGTCATCCATGTGAATGGGGGGCTTTATGGCGGCTGATCGGGAAACGATGACGCGGATTCTAAATAGTGTTCCCCAGGAGCATCCCTTTCGCTTTATCGACGATATATTGGAGCTGGATGATGAGCACATTGTAGGCACTTACCGGTTTCGTGAGGATGAGTATTTTTATAAGGGACACTTCCCCGGCCAACCGATCACTCCGGGTGTCATTCTCATTGAAGCCATGGCACAGACGGGGGTTGTTGCCTTCGGCCTTTATCTTCACATGAGGCAGATGCATACAACCATGGAGGATGCAAAAAAGTTGACTACACTATTTACCCTTGCCGAAGGGGTGGAGTTTACGGGGGTCGTGCATCCCGGTGAGCGGGTGATCGTTAAAGGTCACAAAGTCTATTTTCGCATGGGAAATCTGAAAGTGAAGGTTTCCATGGAAAGAGAAAATGGCGAGACGGTGAGTTTCGGTATACTTGCCGGGAGGGGAGTACCTTCCCGGATTTAGCACTTAATGTTTTCTATGGAGGTTTACTTTAGTTGAAAAGGAGAGTTGTCATAACCGGGATGGGGATAACAGCCCCCAATGCTCATGGTTTGGTTAATTTTGAAGAGGCCCTGCGGAAAGGCCGCTCCGGTATCCGGTTCTTTCCTGAACTTAAGGAATTGAACTTTTCCTGCCAGATAGGCGCTGCCCCTCAGGACTTTGACAATATCCGCAAGGGTTATTTTAATGAAGATACCCTGATGTCGCTGAACGAAAACATCGGATACGCCGCTGTTTCTGCCGTAGACGCATGGACCGACGCAGGTTTCAACATGCCTGACATTCACGATGAGACTGTGGACTGGGATACAGGTGTGATTGTCGGCTCCGGAATCGGCGGCATGGATACAATTACAAACATTCTCGTGCCAATGGTCTCCCAAGGGAAAGTACGCCGCATGGGAAGCCGGATAGTAGAGCAGGTCATGAATAGCGGACCAAGCGCAAGTATCGCGGGCCTCTTGGCCCTGGGAAATCAGGTGACTTCAAATTCATCTGCCTGCAGCACCGGTAATGAAGCTATTGTTGAAGGGATGTGGAGAATACGCAACGGTCTTGCGAAAAGGATTTTAGCCGGTGGTTCCGAAGGCTCATCCCCCTATATCTGGGCCGGATTCGACGCCATGCGCGTCATCTGCAGGAAATTTAATGATCACCCGGAGGCCGCTTCACGGCCCATGAGCGCCACGGCATGCGGTTTTGTCCCCGGCTCGGGGGCCGGAGTTCTGGTCCTTGAAGACATGGAATCCGCCCTGAAACGTGGAGCGAGGATTTATGCTGAAGTTCTCGGAGGCGCTGTCAACTGCGGAGGGCATCGCATGGGCGGCTCCATAACCGCACCAAATCCCGAGGGCGTCAAACGATGCATCAGTGCCGCCATATCTGACGCTTGTATTGTGCCGGGTGATATAGACGCGATTAACGGCCACTTAACGGCAACCTTTGCCGACCCTTATGAAGTGAAGAACTGGTCTCAAGCCCTCGAGCGCGGCCCCGCGAATTTTCCCTACATCAATTCCACAAAATCTATGGTGGGGCACTGTTTAGGCGCAGCGGGCGCCATAGAGAGCGTTGCCGTTGTACTGCAATTATACAAGGGGTTCCTCCATCCTTCCGTCAATTGTGAGGATATACACCCCGATATTGCTGAATTTGAAGATAAGGTGCCGCACAAGTGCATGGACTATCCTGAATTAAATATTATCGCCAAAGCCGGTTTTGGCTTCGGCGATGTAAACAGCTGTATAATCTTTAAGAGATGGAATAATAATCAAAGGAGCTATTAAGAAATGGATGAACAGACAATCTTTAACAAAATGATCGATCTCCTCAGGGCCTACACAAAGGACCCGAGCCTGTTAGATAAGGCGACAATGGATACCCACATTCTGAATGACCTGAAGGTCAATTCCGCCAGGCTCGTAGATGTCATTATAAAATGTGAAGACACCTTCGGCATCACCGTCGAAGATGACGAGGCTGATAAGATCGGGACAGTCGGAGATGCCGTGGCTATCATCAAAGCCAAATTAGGATAAGGTCAGTTATGAAGAAGATGTTGATGCTCCAGGGACCGCTGCTGATTCAATACATCATCGGTCAGATTGCTGTTTTTGCCGTTGCCCCGCTTTATTTTGCGGTCTTATGGCTCATGGGCTACCGGGTGAGGAATATAATAAAGATAAGGCAGGAGTGCTCTCGTCATTTCAGGAACTACGAAGGGCCGTGGATCATCTGCGCGAATCACCTCACCATGATTGATTCCATGATCATTATATATGCGACCTTTTCTCTCAGGCGTCATTTACTGCATTATCGTGAGCTGCCGTGGAATTTGCCGGAAAGAAACAATTTCCAACGAAATATCTTCACGGCAGTCCTGTGCTATCTGGCCAAGTGCATCCCCATCAATCGGGGCGGCAATCGTGAAGAGATGAAAAAAACGCTTGATAAATGCACATCCCTTCTGGAATGGAAACAGCCTTTACTGATTTTTCCGGAAGGAGGGCGCTCCCGGACCGGTCGAGTAAATACTGAGAGTTTTTCCTACGGAGTGGGCCGGTTCATCAAAGATTTTGAAAACTGCAAGGTAATGTGTATCTATCAGCGAGGTGATAGCCAGCATGCTTACGGCTTTATTCCCAGGTTCGGCGAGCGTTTTACGGTGAATGTGGAAGTATTCCAGCCCGAACTGTCAAAGGAAAACGGACTCAGGGCTCAGCGCCACTACGCAGAGCAGATTATCAAACACATGGCACAAATGGAGAAAGGTTATTTTGATTCTCATAGGCAACGATATTGTGGATCTGACCGATCCGCAAAATATGGGGAAGAGTCGGGATACGCGATTCATTAACCGCGTCTTCACACTCCATGAACAAGAATTAATATCCCGTGCTGAAAACCAGGACGCCGTCTTGTGGGCGCTCTGGGCCGGCAAGGAGGCGACATACAAGCTTGTCAAAAAGCATAACCCTTCTGCTACTTCCGTCCCCCGGCTATATAAAGTCAGTCTGGATTGCGCCGAAGGATCAGTTGGACTTTCTCCTGGAAGCGATGCCATTACAGGATTCGTCGATACGCCATATGGCAGAATAGAGATCAAGGTTTTCATAACTTCCGACTATGTCCATTGTATCGGAACTACGTCAACACCCGATGAGATGGATGCACTCGTTTGGCATGTAGACCGCATCAGCCCCGATTCACAGGCCTCGCCTGATTACGAATCAGCTTTTGTGCGTAAAGCCCTTAAGCTCCGTCTCTCAGCATATTTTGATGAATGTACGGAAGATATTGAAATCAGGCGGGTGAAGAGTTCCTATGGTTTGGGACCGCCATTTGTCTCTATAAATGGCGAGCCGGCAGCGATTGATATCAGCCTCAGTCATGACGGCCTCCTTGCAGCCTATGCCTTTGCCACAACCGCAGGCAACAACCCTGTGTCGGAGAGCAAAGGGTATCAAGAATGGGCGCGCCAGTAAATCAAGGCACTCAACATCTCATTATATTCTCTGCCTGGGGTAAGCTTTAACTACGCAGGCTTCCTCTCAAGAATCTATCTTCTATGAGATTGGCAATACCATGGACGTCATTAATATCCAGGCAGGGGACCCCTCTATCTACGGGATGGTCACTCGCAACGGCCATGAGATTGTCTTCTGCGGAACAGAGGGGGTCGTGCTTCATTTCCGATCGGACTACTTCAATTTTTGGATGCGGATTTCCTTTAAAACCTTCGGAAAGGATGATGTCAACATCCCGTATATAGCGATCCCTCAATTCCGACAATTCATAGTCTTTGCTCACATCTTCAATAACGGCGATCCGTTGTGGCGATGCAATGACAGTGAGGCGTGCACCCGCTTCTTTATGCCGCCAGCTGTCTTTGCCCTCGTGGTCTATGTCGAAGCCGTGGATGTTGTGTTTGATCGTAGCTACCCGATAGCCCCTTCGCCTTAACTCCGGTATCAGTTTTTCGATCAACGTCGTCTTCCCCGTATTCGATCTACCAACTATAGACACGATCGGTATCAAGTCTTTTCCCCCATCCTGTGAGACAACCGCCGTTCCGCAAGAACCACGGATGTTTCGATCTGACGTTCTGGTATTGACCAGTATCGTTTCAGTAAGCGATCCTTTTCTTCCGGAGAGACCAGACAAAAGCCATGCGCCTCATAGAAACGAACCGCCCATACGGCTGCTGCCCAGGTGCCAATCAGGATCGGACGCCTCGTTTTCTTCAGGAGTTCAGATAGTAACCTGCCACCTATGCCCTGGCTTCTCCTGGCCGTGCGCACGTATGCATGTCTCATCAACGTTACATCCTCGATGTCCTGCATACCCATGACTCCAAGAAGTTCCCCGTTCTCTATATAACCCCAGAATGTTACTCCCTCATCAATTTCATGCCGGAGTTCATCTTTCGACATATAGGGTTCCTTCCATCTATCCGTGGGAATGATTCCTCTGTAAGCCTGAGCAGCGTCGTTAATAATTTCATAGATAATTTCAATATCTCTTTCCTCGCAGGGACGGATCGCAGGATTGCTAATCATTCGGAGTCCTTTTTGTCAGAAAACATCAAGAATGTCGCAGTGCAGCGAAGCACATCCCTGTCATTTTTGTCCTTGACCAAACAATCACCGATGTCGATAACGCTGATTTCTAAGAGAGCTCCTATTTAACCCTCCTGCTTCTTTATTTCAAATAAAAAGATGCGTCTGTCTGACTGCATTATTATTTAACGAGCAGGTTTACGAATCGCAGATAGGGGCGCATCGCCGGCGTGCCGCCGCCTTCGGAGATGATTTGCATGACCTTCTTCGTGTCTCGCGCTGCGGCTCCTCCCAGGTGGTTGACCGGTGTTCCCTGAAATATTTCCGGGCAGAGGGGAGTCGAGGGGCCGAGGATGGCGACATGCCTTGGATTACCCAAGCCATTCAGAACTTCTTCCAGGGTGTCGTTCAGGAGAGCGGTTGCCGTAATAATCGCGACAGTGCATTCCTTCAATATCCTGCCACTCTCTTTTTTATCAAGAACGGCCAGGCGGGCGGGATTCCGTTCAATGACGGTGAGCTTTGCCCCCGTTCCTTCTATCTTCCGAACCATCGGTGTGAAAAGACCGACCATGGCCACATGATCTTCAGGCACTAATTTCATGATCGAGAGTGAGTCCTTTTCATCTTCACCAGATGCCACATGAAGAACGGCGTTCGCGGCGGCAAGTCCCAAGGCCTTCGCGAGCGGATTCTGTCCTTCTATTAAATTGCGGAGGAGAGAGCGTGCCGTTGATCCGGCCAATCTTCCGGCATCGGGAAATACGGAGCAGCCCGCCGGGAGTTCATGGAGTAACAGGGCCGCCAGCCCCATGCGCTGATCATCCAACCGTACCCCCACATAGCCGAGGCCGATTCGAACCTCTTCGATGACGGCGTTTTCCCCTCTATGAAACACGCTGTCAAAGAGACGTCGGGCTATTTCACCTGTTGGTAGCATTCTTCTGATGCCAATTTAAATAATTTCACGACAGGTCAATAAAGATGTCATTGCGAACGAAGTGAAGCAATCTCATGCCTCGCAATGACACGCTGATAGCTTGATATAATATAGTTGTAAGACCTTTTTACGCTTACGTCGAAAAATGGGTAAATCGTTTGCCCGATGCAAATTCCTCAATCTCTTTTTTTGCGTCGGGTTTTACCGGTTTTCTGTCCGCGGAAATTTTTTCACCACCTGCATCTCTCCCCTTTTTCCCCTTCTTTTTCTTGTGAGACCCATGCGTCTCTTCTTGTCTGCTGCTCCAGGTATCTATTAAACCGGCCAGTTCTCGCAAATTGGTCAACTCCTCAACCCAGACCTCGGTAAACCGCGACCGCAAGGCAGGTGACAGCAGGTTTCGTGATTGATGCACGGAAGGAGGATTCATCGACAGGAATATCCTGAAATTAGGATGGGCGTGACAGACATTCTCCTCTCCATCAATAACATAGCCAAAGTCGAGTAGTGTGTTCAAGTATTCGGACAGGGGAGACAGATTCGCTTCATCTATGAGAAGCCAGCTTCCCTCCTCCATGGCCCTGAACAGAAGGCCCTTCCTGTAATGCCATTTCCCCTTTTTGTCTTGAGTATAACCGCCCAGAAGTTCTTCCAGGCCTGTGTCGGAGGAGAGGTTGACATAGTAGAGGTCCGTCTCTTTTTGACTGGCTAAATATCTAATGATGGTGGTCTTTCCTGAGGCAGGATTTCCTGCCACAAGAAGAGGTTCGTTATTTATAAGGGCTTTCAGGATGAGATAGAGGGTTATCCTCTGCGTCGGCGTAGGTACAATTGCCGCGTCATGCCGGGGAATCAATTCATCTCCCTTTGAAGATGTTAAGGCTGCAAGCAGGGAATTCAGGTCCAGAGAGGCGGATCTGAGCACTTCTTCCAGGTCCAGGCCGTGAGCCCTGAAGCCGAAATGCGCGTCCAATAAACTGACCACTGCACCCCTTTCGGAGCTGTCTCTCAACCTGCCTATATAGACACTGAAGAACTCCAGGAAAAACTTTTTGAGGTATTCCTTGTCGGCTGATTTTTTCGCCAGGAGCGGTTCCAATCTCCTCCCCAGTCTTATTATGTCCCTGAGGGTAAATGTATATGGGTCTTTTTCCGCCTTGCCAATGATGCGGCTGTCTGCCTGATTCTGTAAGGTAGTGTGGAATCTGGCAATGGGAAGGGCAGAGGAGGAGGTAATCTCGAATAAGGAACTTAATATCTGCGACAGTTCCTCTTCAGAAAGTTCTTTTTGATAGAGGATCTTAAACCTGGATAGAAATACCTGCGAGAGTTTCTGCCTCTGGCTGTAACTTTCCGGGTTTCCTGTAGCAAAGAGCCTGAAGTCGGGATGAGGATACAATTCCTTCTGCTCCCCGTTGGCCGAGTAGGATATCCTTCCCGTAATGAGATAGTCATTCATTACCTCGACCACTTCAGAAGATGCCAGGTTTATCTCTTCCAGCGTCAGCCACAGACCATCTCGCGCCGCATTCAGAAGAATGCCATCCTGCCAGACAAATCTGCCTTCCCCGTCAGGTTTAATGCCGCCGATTATCTCAAACTTGGAGGTGTAGGGGTTGATGGAATACGAGAGGTGCTCATAGCCCAACACGTGAGCGAGCCATTTAATCAAGAAGCTCTTCCCTGTTGACGTAGGGCCCAGGAGCAAGACGGAGTGTCTCAATAGGCAGCCTATGCTTAACGTCTCCAAAATGTGATAGCCGGATTCTGTCATCACGCAGGCAGGTATATCATCCCTGCTTGATGCCCTGTCTAAACGCAGATCTCCCACTGTTAAAGATTTTTCACCAATCTGAACCTGGCCGGAATGTGTGCCTGCTATGGTATTTGCCATCGGTTCACCCAGCATCTCATTGAAGGAAGCAAGGACCTTGGTGAATTCCTTCTGATTGCTCGATATGACATCTGAAAAGATTTTTATTGATGCCCGTGCCGCGGCCTGGCGGACTGACCAGATCTTATCCTTCAATCTCCTTTCCAGTTTGTTTAGATCTGCGACATTGCCCTTTTTGACAAGGGCATGGTGTATCTGGACTAAGGCGAGCGCGGCAGCCTGGTGTGTAAACCAGTTTTCATCCTTTAGCCTTTCCTCCAACTCCTTCAAGGTTGTCTTCCCCCGGTGATAGCTGTGAGGCCAAATCCGGCCCAGGGCCTGCGCTGCGGCCTGGCAGACGGATCTATCCACATCCGCGTCTCTTAATCTGTCTTCCAATTTGCCTAAGTTCACATTTTTTCCCCGCCTGATAAGGGCCGGGTAGATCTGCCCCAGTGCCTGGCATGCAGCCTGGCGCACAGACCAGCTTGGATCCTCGAGTCTTTTTTCCAAGTCTTTTAAAGCCATCTTGCCATGGTAATAGTTGTGGAACCAGATCCGGCCTAAGGCCACGGCAGCGGCCTGGCGGACTGACCAGTCATCATCGTCGAGCCTTTCTTCCAATTTGCCTAAGTTAACATCTTTCCCCCGTTTGATGAGGACGGGATAGACCTGACCCAGGGCCTGGGCGGCGGTTTGACGGGTCAGTACGTTCTTATCTTTCAATCTTTCTTCTAATCCCTCCAAGTTTATCTCTATTCCCTTCCTGATAAGGGCGGGATAAGTCTGCCCCAGGGACTCGGCCTCGGCCTGGCGGACAAACCAGTTTTTATTCCACAACCCTTCTTCCAATTTGCTGATGCTTACAGCCATACCCTGGTTCATAAGGGGAGGATATATCCTACCTAAGGTCCGCGCCGCAGCTTGGCGGACGGCCCAGTTTTCGTCTTCCAGCCTGCGTTCCAATGCCCCCAGCGTTATTTTTCCCTTGCTATAATAATAATACCAGATCCGGCTTAAAGCCTGGGCGGCGGCGCGGCAGACGGAGGGATCTTCATCCTTAAGAATTTCCTCTAACAGGCTTACGTCGACATCTTTCCCCTGTTTGATTAGTGCGAGATAAACCCGGCCCAAGGCTAAGGCTGCGGGCTGGCGGACTGCCCAGCTCTTATCCTCTGCTTTTCTCTCCAAATCTTCTATCGTTATCCCTTTTAGAAGTTCATCATCAATGACCCGGAAGCTCGCCTCCAGTCCGGGGATGCTCACGAAAGCCATGTCAGAGGAATCGACGAGCTCTTTCAACAATGAGAGGGCCTTCTCAATCTGAGGATGAGTGTTATTCTTCATCAAAATATCCAGGACAGAAGCCATGTCGTGGGGGATCGAAGACACAGGGACGTCCGCCTGTGAAGTTGCTGAGTCAAATTCCTGCGGCAAGTCTTCCCGGGTGAAGTCGGGAAATATCTTCCGCATCTCCTCAATCCTTTCGAGGATAAGGTCTCTTACCCTCTGGGACTGTTCCTTGGTATCTATAAAGGCGTATTTCAGGCTCCTTCCGAACGCCACTTTTACCGGATAACCCCGGTTCAGCAAAAACCCCAGGAGCTCCGACGCCCTCTTCAGATGCCTCACATTGAAGGCCGGGATATTCTGCTTCAGATAAAGATAGAGAGACGCCATGAGCTCCGACAAATCCCGCGGCAGAGATGCCTCTGGCTGTTCTCTGTCAATGTGAGACTCATGCCGGGGCGTCAGAAAACTGTCCCAGTATGCGTCCTGCGTAACAAGTTTTTCCTCTAGTATGCCCGAGAGGACGGACGGCAGCTCTTCCACGTCGTCAATCTGCATGCTCCTTGCGTACCTCTTTATGACCTCCGTTACCTCTTCGCCCAAACCCACTCCCAGTACCTCTATCCTTTGATCCAGAGCTTCCTTCTGAAGCTCGACAAATGTTTTGCCTGTTGTATTCACGTTTCCTTCTCCATCCGTTACCATGATGATCCACCTTGATGAATCCTCCGGCTGATCCTTTAATATATTCGTCGCCAACTGGAGGGCATCCGCATCGGCGGTGGAACCTCCAGGTATGCACAGGGAGACCTCATCAAACAAAACCCGCCGGCCGGCGGTATCCAGCTTCACACCCAACTCTTTGTGCATTAAGGGGCTGTCGGAAAATCCGATTACACCGTAGTCGATGCCGATATGATCCAGAGCCTCCATGAAGACGAGAAGTCCTGCGAGGGCGGATGTCCTCTTTGGTTCATCCATGGAACCCGATTCATCCAGGGCGAGGATTATCTTGTGGTCCCTCTGTGTCGGAAGTCTCCTCTTCAGGAAGACCTTGAGATCCTTATCCTGCACGGGAATACCCTCGCTCAATTTCCGGGAAAGCTCCATGGCCCTCCGTAAATCAGGCTTCTGGCCGGAAGGAAAATAGCCCTTGAAGGAAGGCCTTTTGTTTTTAGCGAAGTGATTTTCCAAAACGCCGCTTAAGGCCTGGACCAGGTTCGATATCAGCCTGTAGACCCTCTCGTACTCGCCCATCTTCGCATCCTGTTCGCGGTTTATCTTTCGCTGCTTCTTGATGAGGTCGCGAAGAGTCCCTGTGGGCAACGGCGCCGTTCTTTCGCCGGAAGATTTTCCGCCTTCTATGCGCGATTCTGTTTCTTTCAGGGTTTCTCTTCTGTATTCCTCTGTTTTCCTGGCGTGCTTGTCCGTCTTCGGAGATAACTTGTCCGCCAATTCCCTGGCTTTGAACTCTAATAGGTTTCTCGCTTCTTCCTCGATCTCATCCGGGCTCAATTCCTCCGGGGTGCATTTCTTATCTTTGACCTGGAGCTGGCCCTCTTTTATGGCCTCCACCAGCTTCGCAATCGCCAGCCTGACGAGGTTATCATACTCCAGAAGAATGTTGTCCCTCACCATCAGGGCCGTCTCTTCCGCGAGCCTCAGCTTCTCTTTTTCCGAAACCCGCCCGGGCGGATAGTGATTGAAAATCGCCGCAAAATTCCCGTGCGTCCGCGCAAGGGCATCGCCTACTTCCTGATTCATCAACCGGGAAGGAAGCCGGCCATACAGCCAGTAATAGCGCATGCCCAGCAGGTATTCGAGGTGCGGATACAGGAGATACGGATGGCAGGAGGTGCTCGCCCTCTCGGAGATTTCACCCTTCAGATGATCTACATACGACGATCTGGACAAATCCCGGGGGAGCATGTCGTCGTAGGCAATATCCAGGTAGTGTTTGATCCCCGGAAAAACGCTTATCAGCCAGTTATCGACCCGGCTGTCTTCGAAGGCATTCAAGAGAAGCCTCTCAGATTCCTTCGCGGAGAATGTCTTGAACACCGCCTTTCTCAAGCTTAGGCGGGATATTTGCCTGTGTCCCGCCTCGTGAGCGCAAAAGGCAACGACCTCTTCTACTGAAGAGGACAGCAGCAATCCTACGGGAAATACAATTTCGTTGGTCTCTGCGTTGTATCTCCACCTGTCACCGGGGGCGATTTTCAGGTGAATATCATCTCCAATGCCCGTCGAGATAATCTGCATCAGCGAGAGCAGGCGCTCGTCGATTACCAGCGCTTCCCCCTCATCCAGCCCCTTACTGCGGACCAGCTCCTCTATACACTGCACCCGCAAACGTCCTTCTTTTGTATCTATCTTACGCTGCATATTTATTAAACACTATTTTCATTCCCACCCCCGATAAAAGCATTCAACAAGCGCTCTAAGCACAAAAGGGTTGTGTGTGTCAATGGGAAAGCGGGACATGGAAGAAATGGATGTGGGCTTTCCGTATGCGCTTTAGGTCAAGAATGGTTTCTATTTTTTTCGCAGCACTTCTTGCAAGGCCGCAAGGAACCTCGCAACGTTTTCTTTTCTGGACGTGTGCCCCATTAGCCCGACACGCCAGATTTTCCCGGCCAGGGGTCCCAGGCCGGCGCCGATCTCGATCTTGAATTCGCTTCGCAAACGTCGCCGGAGAGCGAGTTCATCCACGCCATCAGGCACACACACGGCATTCAACATGGGCAGGCGGTAAGGCTCCTCCACCAGCATCTTCAGGCCCATGTCTCTTAATCCGTCCACCAGGGCAAGGTGACTTTCCCTGTGCCTCCGGAATACCTTTTCCGGCTTTTCCTCAAATATGACAAAGAGGGCTTCGTACAGACCATAGATCATGTTCACGGGCGCAGTATGGTGATAAACACGATTCTTCCCCCAATAGTTGGCAATGAGGCCTATATCGAGATACCAGTTGGGCACTTTCGTCTTGCGCCCGTTCAGCTTGGCCATCGCTTTGTCGGAAAATGAAAGGGGTGCAAGTCCGGGGGGACAGGAAAGACATTTTTGCGTGCCGCTGTATAGGGCATCTATGTTCCAGTCATCCATCATGACTTCGATGCCGCCCAGACTGGTAACGGTATCCACCAGATAGATTGTGTCACTGCCTTTGAGGAGCGCGCCGATTTCAGCAACGGGATTCTTCACGCCTGTGGAGGTCTCGGCATGGACCACAGCAACTATCTTATAGGAATCCTGCCGGATCTTTTTTTCTACCGCCTCCGGCACAGCCGGGGTTCCCCAGGCGAACTCCAGTGCATCAACCTTAGCGCCAAGCCGGCCGGCTACGTCCTGCATCCTCATCCCAAAGACCCCGTTGGTAATGATGAGAGCCTTGTCACCCGGCTCCACCAGATTCACGAAGCATGCCTCCATGCCGGCAGAACCCGTTCCCGATATGGGGATCGTGAGGTTGTTCTTGGTGTTCATGATACGGCGAAGCATTTCTTTGAGCTCTTCCATTATGTCCAGAAAATAGGGATCCAGATGTCCAAGGGTTTTCCGGCTTAGGGCCGCATAGACCTGAGGAGGCACGCAGGAAGGGCCGGGACCCATGAGCAGGATTTCTTCGATATTTTCCAATAAGTTTTTCATATCAAGCTTCTCCTCTATAGGCAATTTTGGTAAAGTTTCCTTTAATCCCGTCTTAATTGCATAAATTTCACAAATTTTCAATATTAGTCAAAAGTGAAGAATAATTATTTTCAGGCAATTGCCCGTTGCCAAAGGAACTCTTGCAAAGCGCGCCATGGTTATGTATGTATAAAAACAAATTTTATTTGTCAGACATATATTAGTAGTGCGTCCCCCGATTCATCCGGGGTTCTGTGCCTTACGAAATTTTTAATGTCCATGCATCTGCGGATTATTTAAGGAGGTCGTCATGAGTAACTTATTGGTAAACACCAGAGATCAGCAATTCGTCCTTTATGAACAGCTCGGCATAGAAAATCTTTTCAAGAACGGCAGATACGCAGACTATTCAAAGGAAACCGTGGACATGATGCTTACGGAGGCGGAAAAGATGGCGCTGGAAGTACTCCTCCCGACATACGTGGATGGGGACAGGGAAGGATGCAAATTCAAGGACGGAAAAGTCTCCGTGCCAAAAAGCTTCCACCACGCATACAGGAAGTTTGTTGAAGCCGGCTGGCAGTGCGCCATGAGAGATCCGGAGGTAGGCGGACAAGGAATGCCGACAAGCGTTGCCACTGCCTGCTTTGAACTTTTTCAGGCCGCCAATTATCCCCTCATCATGTATCCTATGTTGACCACCGGAGCCGCCTCGCTCATAGAAGATTTTGGCACGGAAGAACAGAAGAATAAATATATGTATAAGATGTATTCATGTGAATGGGCCGGAACCATGTGTCTGACGGAACCTGGAGCGGGAACTGATGTGGGCGCACTGAAAACAACGGCGAAGAAATTACCCGACGGTACATACAGCATCACGGGGACCAAGATTTTTATCTCCGGCGGAGACCATGACCTTTGCCCGAATATCATCCACCCCGTTCTCGCCAGGATCGAAGGAGACTCGCCGGGAACGAAGGGTATTTCCATATTCATTGTTCCCAAGTACCTGGTTAATGATGATGGCAGCCTGGGGGAATCGAATGATGTGCGTACGGGAAACATCGAACACAAGATGGGCATCAAGGGTTCTGCAACCTGTACCCTGAATTTCGGCGACGAGGGAAAATGTATTGGAGAGCTCCTCGGAAAAGAGAGAGCCGGGATGGCAATCATGTTCCAGATGATGAACGGCGCCAGGCTTGAGGTAGGCATACAGGCGCTGGGAGTTGCGACGGCGGCGTATGAACACGCCGTGGCATATGCAAAGGAGAGAATTCAGGGCGTTGCCATATGGGACATGAAAAATCCCGATGCCAAGCCCGTACCCATCATCCAGCATCCCGATGTCAAACGAACGCTCCTCTGGATGAAGGCACATGTGGAAGGAATAAGGGTGCTGCTTTATTATACGGCCTACTGCTTCGACATGGCCGAAATCTCCGAAACCAAGATAGAGAAATCAAAGTGGCAGGGATTGGCGGAACTCTTAATTCCGATCTGCAAGGCCTATTCCTCGGACAAGGCCATGCTGGTATGTTCGAAGGCTATCGACATATATGGCGGTTACGGTTACTGCAGCGAATATCCTGTTGAGCAGTACTTACGTGACTGCAAGATAACGACCATCTATGAGGGAACAAACGCGATTCAGGCCCTTGACCTTGTCGGGAGGAAACTGGCGCAGAGAAGAGGCGAGTTTATGATGAGCCTCTATAGTGAAGTGTACAGTGTCATAACAAGGAGCAAGGGGTTTGAAGATCTGACCGTGCCGTGCAACTACCTGGAAGAGGCACTGAAGGCCTTCTCCGATCTGACAACACATTTTTACCGGCTGGGCAGAGGCGCAAGCTTTTTGATTCCCGTCCTTAATGCTTCTCCATACCTGGAGCTCTTTGGTGATGTTGCCGTCGGGTCGCTCCTGATGCAGGCTGCTGTCATTGCGAATGAAAAGCTGAACACTATCTATGCGGAAAATGACGCAAAAGGATCGAAGGCGAAACAGAGGGCCCTTATCCATGAAAACAAGGACGTTGCCTTTTATAACGGGAAGATCGCCGCTGCCAGATTCTTCGCGCTGAATATTCTTTCCACGGTCAAGGCTAGGTGCGAAGCGATAAAAGTCGGAGACAGAACGCCTATTGAAATGGCGGAAGAGTTATTCACGATATAAAAACATGGCGCTCTCCAAGCTGACCGTCTTTTGTAGCTTTCTGATCTCTCGCGGCAGGGGATAGTTTTGCATGATTGTTGAGTGATTATTTCTTTCACCTACGAGTCTGCGACTCTCAGTGAAGAAATGAGGTGCGCATTACCATTTATAAACAATGATGAAGCGGTAGGGACTGGACAATTTATTTCACAATAATTAAGCAAGGTGTCCCCAGAACTTTCTTTAATCCTGGTTTTTATCTATTTTTCTAATCAATGACCTCTACAAGACCCGCAGTATTGAAACATACTTTCGTATGACCATAATACCAAACTGTTAAATAAGGTCGTCGATTGCAGTATGCTCCTGACTTACCGTCAGGTTCTCCTAACAAAGATCGCACATCATTTTCTGACATTCCTATGGTTGTCAATGTTCTTGCATTAAGAGTCTTCTTATGTATCCTCTCAACAATCTCAATTTTCTTCGCCTCCAATGTGTCAATCTGCTTAACAACTACGTTCCTCTCCTTCTTCAGAGGTTCAGCATCGGTGACATTTGCAGATTTTAGTTTTTCCTGCATGGAGGCGACTGCCTTCTCCAATTCCAATATCCTTGCCTGTTGCCCCATGATTTCATTTTGCACAGATGTGTCCTTCTTTATTTTTGCCATCTGTTTCCTTATATAATCTGTATCAACTGTAGCCTTAACATCTATAGTAATAGACATATCTTCCCATTTTTCATTTACTGTCTCTACGGAAAGCAATGCCGCTGAATAAGCGGATACTTCATCCATTGAGAGTTTATAGTTTTTAATTTCAGTTCGGCTCTCAATGTAAGTCCCAGCTTTTTCTAGAACGCTCCTTTTCGCTTCAAGAAAACAGATACGCCTTGCCTCATTTCTTGAGTCATTATCCCCCATCTTGTAAGTATGAGTTGCCGTAATCGTCTTGATTTCGGCATTTGCAGTATAGCCATAGAGAAGCAAGATTATGAACGATATTAAAATTATGAGAATAAAAGTGTGTTTTTTCATTATGTAGCCTCTTTTTCTTCTAAACTGATTATAATGCCAAAAACACAAAACCCCGCACTCTTAAATGTTAAGGCATTTGAACTTCTATCTTTTCGATTAATTTCTGTAATACACTGCCTGAAGTCATATTCTTCCCTTTTAGAGAATGAGATCCCTGACCTGCCCAAAGAACTTCGCCATTTTGTATATTCAACATTTTAATAGAGATAGAAGCATGGCAAAGATTCCTCGTTGCTGCTATTGCCGTTCCCCCTGTGAAAACTGCAAATTTACTTTGCTCACAATCATATCTTGTTACTGAGCCTACCACTACAGCCTCAATACCTCCAAGCTGCAATGCCGACCTATTTGTTTCAGTTAAACCGGCAGCCATTATAGCGTTTTCGTCTATTATGGACGTCAATTGGCTCCTTTCAAGAACATTATATCCTTTTTTCATAAAACTTAACGCAATTCTATCCGATACCTCCTGTCCTACTGTTGATTCTTTACAATCAAATTTAATAACAGCAACCCTTTTGTATTTCGAGAAATCTATATACGGCTTAGTATAGGTTGATACCTGCGGAGTAGCACAGCCTATTACAAGGAACAAAAAAATGACGACAAATTTTCTCATTTAGCTATCTCTCATATGGATTTTAAACACAAAACCCCGCACTCTTTTCAGAAACGGGGTTTCAATAATCAGTCCATAGTTCCCTCATGCAGGGTTAAAGACTTTATGAATTCTAATCTATCAGGCTACATTTCCGCTCTTGATTATCATGATTCACGTTTGAAATCCACTCCGAAAAGGAATAGAAGTCGGACAATGCTTTTTGAAAGCAGCAAAATACAAAGCGCCCCTTTCCCGCTATCGGCTTAGCTTCGCTCCAGCAATCCGGCTCAGGCTGACGCCTGATTCTGATGCCTGGATGGCAAGATTTCTGTGAACTTCGGGAGGGACACGCACCATAAATTTGCCGCTGTATCTCTTACATGCAATCGGTTGAGGTATTTCTTCGCCAGTATGCCTCATGTCTTTGATAACACCCTTGACAATTTCGCGGATACCCTTCAAGGCCAATTCGGGTGTTTTGGCCAGCCAGCTCAAGCTGGGAAATTCAGCACATAGGCCTACATATTCTTTGTCATCTTCAGACCAAGTTACACGATAGGTATAACGATCATTTTTCAGTGGCATGTTCAACCTCCAGCTTCTCAATATCCGACAGCACTTGCTTTACCTGATATGCTTTGGCTTTTCCCTTATGATAAGAATGTCTCTCAGGACATATTAGACAAGAAACTTATCAGATCAATGTAGTTCCCTTGTCTTGTATTGTGATTCCTTCAAGGTGATCCATCTCGTGTTGAATAACCCATTCCGGATTGCTGTATGACGAATATATAGGGTCCTCCCCCGCGTAAAAATCCTTTGATCCGTATTCCAATTCAATACGCTGTTTCTCAATTGTATATCCGGAGATTAATACATATGGTTTTCTTCTGACTATATAGACTTTGTTTGGCACAGAACCGCATGCTTCCACGTAGTTATTCTCTTGCCCCTCCAGCTTCAGAATTTCCGGGTTTATAATGGAGATATATTTTCTTTCAGTTGTCGGAATAAGTATTTGCCTGATTGGTGCTTGCGTCAAGTTCCAGTAGATGTTGTTGGAGCTCACACCGACGAACTTGTACAGGCCTCTGAAGTATTGCATGATCCTGTCGAGGTCTCTGGCAAGGTGCAACTCTTTGTCCAGGTCTATTTCACGCGCTGTTGCTTTCACCCAGGCCGCATTATCGGAGATGGTTGCAATCTTGAGCCCGTATTGTTCCAGTTTACTGTGGATGCCGGCTGCTTTAGGGCTTTCAGTCTTTTTGTCTTTCTTCTTGAATGGCATGATGCCTCAACAGTGGTGACTGTGCCCCGTAAGGCCAGTTACTGGATTCCCGTCTACACGGGAATGACATCTAGGTTAAATCATTGCGTCTATTGATGTGCTCCGCCGCGACTCCGACCGCGGTATTGGTACCATATTTTTAGCTAAATAGCGCGCTAAAGGGAAAGGAAATAGGAGAGTCTTAGATATTCACGGTCAGGCCGTCTTCGGCACATTCGCATTCATGTTTGTTTGCTCTTCGCCTGAATCAGAATGTCGTACAGCATCCCTGTTGCTTTTCCAGTCAACTGTTTGCACTTGATGTATTTTTCCTGTTCCCCAAAGCTTTCCAATATGAGGGCACAGTTGGTTGAACCAAACATTTCTAAGAACTGCCTGCGAAATTCGGATGTGATCATGCAGGCTTGGCTTAAGTCCTTTCCCTGTTCTGTCCTGCCATAAAGATACCCGACTGCGAGTACCGCCCCTGCGAGTGCTCCGCACAGATCTGCATGGGTGCGGCCGACTCCGCCACAGAAACCGGATGCAACCTTTACGGGATAGTTCTCCGGCTTCTCGGCAAAATGATCAATAATCGTCTTCGACAGGGCCTCGGCACAGCAAAAACCGGTGTTGAAGTAATCAAAGGCCTTCTTTTCCAATTCTTCTTTTAACATAGTCTGCGCTGCCTTATCTGAAATTCCCCGTGGCCCCCTTTACAAAAGGGGGCGGTGGAAGCGGATACTACACGATGTATCACACGACTTTTTAGGCCTCACGAATTTCTACGCGCAGCATTTTATCTCCCTGTTGAATTGCATCTACTATATCCTGGCCGCTTACCACTTTGCCGAATACAGTGTGTCTGCCGTTCAGGTGCGGCTGTGGAGAATGGGTGATGAAAAACTGGCTGCCGTTAGTGTTTGGCCCGGAATTCGCCATGGAGATCACTCCTGTGTCATGCTTCAATGGATTTTCCTTTAACTCATCCTCAAACTTGTAGCCGGGGCCGCCCCTTCCTGTGCCTGTCGGATCTCCGCCCTGGATCATGAAATTTTTTATCACCCGATGAAAGGATACGTCGTCATAGAAACCCTCTTTCGCCAGGAAGACGAAGTTGTTAACAGTCTTGGGAGCATGTTGCGGATAAAGCTCCAGTTCAATAACTCCTCTGCTGGTTTCAATGACGGCCTTGTATGTCTTGGCCGTGTCAATCTGCATTTCGGGTGGATTTTTCCATTCCAGATTTTTCATACCTAATTCCTCCTTTTCATGGGTGTATCGGAAAAACAGGGATAGTTCATAAACATAACACCTGGATTCCCGCCTGCGCGGGAATGACGCATGGGTGGGGCTGGATTCCCGCCGGAGCCTGCCCTCGAATGTCCTTATTGGGGGCGGGAATGACGGGGGTAATCTATTTTTCTATTTACCACAGTATACGGGCATCCACGGCAATACATTTGTTGCTCGTCGCTATAATAGGATTGATGTCCAGCTCCGAAATATCTGATAGTGTGCATGCAAGGAACGATAGTCTTTCCATAATTTCGACGAGCCCTTTCCAGTCAATGCCTGCCTCACCCCTCATACCTTTCAATATGGGCGCTATCTTGAGAGATGCCAGCATACCATCAGCCTCTTCCTGATCGACAGGGACAATTGCCCGACTGATGTCCTTGAAAACTTCTGTATAAATACCACCGAGGCCGCAGGCTACAACGTGGCCAAATTCATGGTCTCTCTTCAAACCCAAAAGCAATTCATGCCCATGGATCTGTTCCTGAACCTGAACGGATTCAACTTTCACATCCGGCTGACGCGTGCTGACATTATGAACGATTCGGTCAAACGCACGCTGGAGATCTTTCAAGTCCCTGTTTCCCGTCACAACGCCTCCCCACTCCGTCTTGTGCAGGAATGCGGCCCCAGTCAACTTTAGTACAAGCGGGTAGGCCATAGATGACGCGATGTTTTCTAATTCTTTGCGACTTCTTGCGATGCCGCTTTTAACAACGGGGATGCCAAAGATCTCCAATAGCATCAGCGCATCATCTCCGACCAACAGCTTCTGCGATCTGCCTTTTTCAGCGAGAGGCCGCAATTTTTCAAGATCGATGGGAAACTTCTTTTGAAGAGGAATATTGCGTTTCTTCGCCTGGTGATACCTGTAGCAGAATGCAAGCCCTTGCACCGCCTGTTCTATGGTTTTAAAACAGGCCACTCCGGGAATACTCTCAAATTTATCGATAAAGGAAGTCGTATCCATGTAAGGCCACAGTGAAAGGGGCTTCATATTGCCTGCATTATTTCTTGATTCTTTGACAGATTCAACCATGTTGAGAATCTGATGGAGTGGAGAGTTCGACGTAGGCAGGATGGCCAAGACTCCATCCACTTCATGGGAGCGTAGCATCTCTGTCAGCGCTGTGCCAAATGCCCGTGTATAATTGCCGCCAATCATTCCAATGGGCCAGATGTCTATCGGATTGCCAACGGATATCCAGTCCGGTAAGCCTGCCTTTAGTCTATCAGCCAACCCTTCTGGAAGCTTTGTCAATTCCAGGCCATAATCTTCGCAGGCGTCCGCCGTCATTATGCCCCCGGCTCCGGTGACAGTCACCACTCCCAGCCGCGGACCTTCCATTTCCTTCATAAGAAGAAGGGCGCGAATCGCATCGGTCAGCTCAGATCCGTTTTTTACCCGGATGATACCGGCCCGTTTAAAGGCAGCATCAAAGACATGATCCTCTCCGACCAGTGACCCGGTATGAGAAAGAGCGGCTTTGGCTCCGGCCTGGCTCCGGCCTGACTTAAAGACAATAACAGGTTTATTAAGCGTTGCGCGAGATGCAAGCTTCAGGAAATCAGAGCCCCTTTTAATCCCTTCCATGTGAATGACAATAATTTTTGTCTCTGGATCGGCGGCGAGATAAGTGAGGGCGTCCACCACATCAATGTCACAACCGTTACCTATATCGATTGCCTTTCCCCAATCTCTATATGCCAAATCCTGCGATGCAACCTGAATGACACCCGTCTGGGCAATCAGCGAAACCGGTGAAAAAGTCTCGGGACGGACGATATCAATAAAGGCGGTGGTGAATTTTCTGTAATTGTTTAAAACCCCCATCGTGTTGGGGCCGATAATGCGCACGCCATCTGCTTTGGCCCTTGCTACGATTTCCTCCTGCATTTCTTTGCCTTTTTGGTCGGCATCAGCAAAGCCCTGGGTAATTATGACCACCCGCCTGACACCGGCTGATATACACTGATCCAACATCGAAATGACCCGTTCTCTGCCAACGGATATCACAGCCAAGTCAACCGTCTCCGGGACATCAGCCATAGAAGGATATGTCTTGAGACCACAAATTTCGCTGGTGTTTGGATTGACGGGAAATATCTTTCCTTCAAAGCCATAACGCAACATTGTTTCTGCGTTGTTGAAAGAACCATTGCCGGTGTTACGCGGGACGCCAATGAGGGCAACTGAAGCGGGGTCAAGAAATTTCTGCATATATTTACACTCACTATTCTTAATTGTTAACTTTAGAACTAAGCCTTTATAAATGCGGCTTTCCTTTTCCGTTCCTCGAAGGCTTGCAACATACTTCTTTTCGTTAACACGGTATACAAAAAAATGAAGGTCATGCAAGAAAATCCGCGCCGCACGAGAATTTTTTGGCGGGTATAGTTTTTCCGGACGGGAATATGTACTATTCCTGCGGCTTCAACCAGCGCACAGCAGCAAAAGCGCCTGTCATCAATCCATTGGCCTGACTTTTACGCTCGACCTCCACAGCTTTCTCAGGCGAATCTTCCTTGTCAAAATGGATGGCAGTTCTCACCACGCCATGGGCAGGTGAAAGGGCAAGCAGGTCATCAGGGGATCTCAAGATTGCCTTACTGAAAATGGAATGTCCCTTTCTTGCCTCCTCTTTTCTCCGCGCTCCCCAGGGGCTCCGGCTGTTGAGGGTTGCCACGACAACGATGCCGCCTTTTTTCGTAATACGAAATAACTCAGCCACAGCACTTTTGGCTTCGGCAATGAACTCAAGAGCAGTGATTGAAACGACTTTGTCAAAGGACTCTTCTCGGAAAGGCAGGGTTGATATATCGCCCCATATTGGATGGAAGCGAATGCCTCCGGATTTTTCCCTTGCCCGCTGAAGCATTAGAAAAGATATATCGAGCCCTATGACCTGTGATCCAGAAGAGACGATATCGCGTGTAAAGACACCTGTGCCGCAGCCTGCGTCGAGGACTATTTCTCCGGGAGCCGGTTTCAAAAAGTTCAATATTAGTTCGCTTTCATATTTTTTTACGAGTGTGCCTATAGGGGTCGTGAACCATTGGTCATATTTCTCAGGCCATTCGTCAAAAATAGCTTTCTCTCTTGTCATGGATAAACAATGCCTCCAGCGTTTGTCTTAATGGTTCCGCTCGCAATTACGAAGAGCAAGTAAGTTATCACCTTTTTCAGAGAGGGTCAATTTTGTTTGGGCTTGCGAACGGTTTCATCAATGGATGATATGACTGTAGTTGATCTCAGTCCACAAATGCGCCGAATCTTCTGATGTTCCCAAATAGCCCTTGACATTCAAATGCATTTTATTTACTTCTCTTGGCAAATGATGGTTACTTCGAACTGATTTGAGAGGCCCATGAATATGAATATAATCGTTTCCGGGTCACTGGCATACGACAGGATCATGGATTTCCCGGGACATTTCTCGGATCATATCCTTCCCGGGAAGATACACGTCTTGAACGTTTGCTTCCAGGTAAACGGCATGAGGGAGAAATTCGGCGGCACGGCGGGAAATATTGCCTATGCCCTGTCTCTCGTGGGCGAAAAGCCGACCATATCTGCCGCCATCGGTCATGATTACCACAGGTACTTCGACTGGATGGCAAAGAATGGGATTTCAACAGACGGCATCAAAATCATAAAGGATGAATTCACGGCAGGCGCTTACATAACCACCGATCTTGCCGACAACCAGATCACCGGCTTCAACCCCGGCGCCATGAAATATTCTTCATCTCTGGATTTCGCCAATCTCAATCCTGAGGATACCATTGCCATCGTCTCTCCCGGTAATCTTGAAGACATGGTGAATTACCCGCGCGTCTGCAAGCAAAGAGGCATCGGCTACATCTTTGATCCCGGACAGTCGCTGCCCGTACTCGCTGCCGCTGATGTTGCAGAGGCCATAGATGGATGCCGGATCCTGATATCTAATGATTATGAACTGGAGATGATCATGAACAAGACCGCCTTGGACAAAAAGGATTTGATACGGCGGGCCGGGACTGTCATTGTAACCTTAGGGGAGAAAGGTTCGCAGATTATCACGGCGAAAGGCGAAACAAACATTCCCGTGGTCAAGCCAAGAACGGTGGAAGACCCCACAGGCGCGGGCGATGCATACAGGGGCGGGCTGATAAGCGGACTGGTTCGGGGCAAGGACATCGAACAAAGTGCCCGGCTAGGCAGCGTATGCGCTTCCTTTGCCGTAGAGTGTTATGGCACACAGGAATACAGGTTCAGCCCTGAGGAATTCGAAGAGCGGCTCAAGGGATCACGCTGAAGGGAACGCCCATGCTCGAAGTATCGAAGGCATGAAACAAAATAAAGTGAGGAGAAAATACCATGGCAAAAATGAAAACAGTAAGTATTGAGGCGACGTCTGATGAAAAATTCAAGGTTGAAGTAAAAGCAGGGAGCCATACTATTTACGTCGACCAACCGACCACAGGCGGTGGTACTGATGCAGGACCAAACCCTATTGAATATTTATTCACGTCTCTTGCAGGATGCATCGCCACAGTGGCACGAATCATTGCCAGCCAAAAGAGGATCAAACTAAACGGCATGCAAATGAAGGTGGAAGGGACTTTTGATCTGGAGACGATGCTCGGCAAGAGCAAGGAAAACAGGGCTGGTATTGCGGGTATAAATGTTAAATTGAATATCGACGCGGATATGTCAAAGGAGGAAAAGGAGGCCTTTGTACATGAAATAGAAAGCAGGTGTCCTGTTTCAGATAATTTAGCCAACACAACACCTATAAAGGTTGAACTTTTGTAATTTTATTTTTTTGAAACCAACCTCAGGCGATTGTATTCCCGGGCGGTAGGAGGATTCTTCAACCGCCCTTTTTCCTGCATTTTTTCACGACAGCACAGAAGGAGCGGCTCACCCGTATCCCAGTTCCGCAAGCCTTTCCTCGCTGATTCCCAGAAAATGCGCGATTTCATGCACCACCGTAATTTCGATTTGTTCCTCAAGTTCTTCTATGGTGTTGCACATTTTTTCCAAAGGCTCCTGGAACAGAATAATGGTGTCCGGATAAAGCGGCGGATAGAACACGGAACGATCCATGAGTGCTGTACCCCTGTACATACCAAGCAAAGGTTCATTCCGCTGAAGACCCATCTCCTCGAGAATTTCCTTAGAAGGACGCTTCTGGACGGAAATGACGATATTTTTCAGATGCTGCCGTATTTCCGATGGGATCCGCGCGATCGCCCTTTTTACAGCCCGATCAATTTCCTTCTCGTTCAACCTCAACGTCTTCATAATAGGTCCACTATACAAGCAAGATTAAACTCCTGCACTGCGTTTCCTAAAATCCCCCTGCATCCCCCTTTATGAAAGGGGGATTGATGAAGATGCTTCGTGGGCTTCAATTTCTTGGGTAAGCGTGTCCCATGAAGCGTACAGATTTTCAAGTTCCCTGGTGATATCAAGTAGCTCCTGATTTAGCATTTTGATTTTCTGCGGTTCCCTGTGAATGCCAGGCTCACAGAGAATCTTTTCGTTATCCACCTTCTTCTCTTCGAGATGGATAATGTGATTCTCCAGCGCCTTCAGTTTCGTCTTAAAGGCGCTCATAATACTCGAAAGACGGTTTCTTTCCTCCGCTTCCAGCCGTTTTTCCTCCTTCGTCTTAAAAGGCCGCCGGCCGGGCATCGCCTCGTTCGCTTCTGTCTGAAATGGCCGCTCTCCGGCTGTGCCCGAGATGGCCGAGGTCATTTCACTGCGCTTCTGGATGAAGTAAGAGTAGTTTCCAAGATATTCGTAGCATCGCCCGTCACGAATCTCGATCACCCTACTGACGAGGTGGTCCAGGAAGAACCGGTCGTGGGAAACGATCACGACAGTGCCTGTATAGCCGAGCAAGGCATTCTGGAAAATCTCTTTGGTTTTCAGGTCCAGATGATTGGTGGGCTCGTCGAGGATCAGCAGGTTGGAATCCTGGAGAAGGATTTTCAGCAGGGCAAGTCGGGACTTCTCCCCGCCGGACAGCACGGAAATCTCCTTATAGATGTCATTCCCGGAGAAAAGAAAAGTCCCCAGGAGGTTCCGTTTTTCCTGATCATTGCTACGACTGCCCGCGAGGCAGACGTCGTCCCAGATGGTACGCCCATAGTCGAGATTCTGGGCGCTTTCCTGAGAAAAGAAGGCCCTGCTCACGTTGAGGCCGTAGGTCATTTTCCCGGAAGACGGTTCTTCCATACCGCCGAGAATCCTGGCCAGGGTGGACTTGCCTGCCCCGTTGATGCCGACGAGAGCGATTTTTTCACCCCTGTGGACTGTCAGGTCAAAGGAATCCAAAACGTTCAGGTCTCCATAGCTTTTGGTAACCTGTCTTGCAGACACAACCTCCCTGCCGCTTTTCGGCGCTTCGGGAAACTTGATATGAACCTGTCTCTTGCTTCTTTCGCGCTCAATGATTTCAAACCGTTCGAGCATCTTGATGCGGCTCTGGACCTGCTTCGCCTTGGTGGCTTTATACCGGAACCGCTCGATGAATTCCTGTGTCTTTTTGATCTCTCCACGCTGAAGAGCCATCTGTTTTTTCAGGGCATCCAGGCGCCGTTCCTTCTCCGCAAGATAGTAGGAGTAGTTTCCCTTATAGACGGTGAGTCGATGATTGGACAGCTCCACCATCTGATTGACCATTTTATCCAGGAACACGCGGTCGTGGGCAATTGCAAGCAGGGTGCCGTGGTAATTTTTCAGATAGCTTTCCAGCCACTCCATGCTCTCCGTATCCAGGTGATTGGTCGGTTCGTCGAGGAGCATGATATCCGGCGCGGATAGTAAGATCAGGGCAATCAGGATGCGCATCTTCCAGCCGCCGGAAAATTCAGTGCAGTTCTTGGAGAAATCCTTTTCCCGGAACCCGAAGCCGTTTAATATCTGTTTGGCCTTTGCGTCGAAACGGTATCCCTCGGTGGCCTGAAAGCGGGCAGTCGTGGCTTCGTATGCCTTCAGTATCTCCTGATACTCGGCCGAGTCAGAATCACACCGGGACATACGTCCTTCATGATCTTTCAGAGTCCTTTCGATATCGTCTATACCGCTCTTTCTCCTGAGGTAGTCTATCAGTGAAAAGGGCTCCAGTTCTACCAGGTCCTGTGGCAGATAGCCTATTGTCCTGTTTTTCCTATTCGGAATCTCTATGATGCCCTCATCGATATCGACCATCCCCAGGATTGCTCTAAAAAGGGTGGTCTTCCCGGTGCCGTTATCTCCGACCAGACCGATCCTGCTCCTTTCCGGAATCATCCAGGTGATCTTGTCGAAAATCCTGCGGTCGGCGAAGGACAGGGAGATGTTATTTAGATAAATCACTGATTAAATACCGAATCTGCCTTTCTTGAAGTGGCGAAGTATAGAGAAAAAGGACGGGACTGTCAATACCGGGAAATTAGCCATCTGCTTATGTGCATCCCTCTTGGTTAGGAAAGCTCTGAAGTCAGTGAATATTGCTGTACCCTGAACTTTTTTGTCTTGACATCAAAGTATGACTCCCCTATATTCACACCGCCACTTGATACATTTTTGTAATAATAATGAGCTAAAAATTGACATTTTTGCATGCTAATTCCATCCCGGAATTACCCACCAGATTGTTTCGGATCAAGAACTAAAATGAAGTTAAAAATTACTGTCTTTAGGAATTTGAAAGAAATTTGCAGCCCCGTCTGCCTGAAACTCCAATGCATGGGAGGTTGCGTTAAGAATTGTGATGTTCAATTATAGTTAAAGGATAATTCTATGCCCAAACGCCCTGATATTAACAAAGTGTTGATCGTAGGATCAGGCCCCATCGTGATAGGCCAGGCATGTGAGTTCGATTATTCGGGTACCCAGGCCTGCAAGGCTTTACGCAAGCTCGGCTACGAGATCGTTCTGGTAAATTCCAACCCGGCCACTATCATGACAGATCCGGGAATGGCCGATGCCACTTACGTGGAACCATTAAACCTCCAGTACCTCACAGAGATCATCGAAAATGAACGACCCGATGCAATTCTGCCCAACCTCGGCGGGCAGAGCGGCCTCAATCTTACCTCAGAACTCCACCGCACAGGTGTCCTCAAGAAATACGGCGTCAAAGTCATCGGAGTCCAGGTTGATGCCATCGAAAGAGGTGAGGACCGTATTGCCTTCAAGGAGACGATGAATAAGCTTGGGATCGAGATGCCCCGGAGCGAACCAGCTTACACCGTTGAGGAGGCTAAGGATATCGCAGCAAGAATCGGTTACCCCGTGGTAATCCGCCCTGCATATACCATGGGAGGAACCGGAGGAGGCTTGGTTTACAATCTTGAGGAACTCCGCACCGTAGCAAGCCGGGGCATATCTGCAAGCCTCGTGGGGCAGATTCTGATAGAGGAATCGGTCCTGGGTTGGGAAGAGCTGGAACTCGAGGTTGTTCGAGACGCGAAGAACCAGATGATCACTGTTTGCTTCATAGAAAATGTGGATGCCATGGGGGTACACACGGGAGATTCCTACTGTACGGCCCCCATGCTCACCATTGATCCCGAACTCCAGAAGCGCCTCCAGAAGTACTCTTATGACATCGTCGAAGCCATCCAGGTCATCGGCGGCACAAATATCCAGTTTGCCCATGACCCTGAAACGGGGCAAGTCGTCGTCATCGAGATCAATCCCAGAACCTCACGCTCATCGGCCCTCGCCTCAAAGGCTACGGGGTTCCCCATTGCGTACGTCTCATCGCTTCTTGCCGGCGGCCTCACCCTTGACGAAATTCCTTACTGGCGTGAAGGCACTCTCGACAAATATATACCCTGGGGCGATTATGTAGTAGTCAAATTCTCCCGCTGGGATTTCGAGAAGTTCCCCGGCGCCGAGGATAAACTTGGCACCCAGATGCGCGCCGTCGGTGAGGTCATGAGCATCGGCAAAACATATAAAGAGGCCTTTCAGAAGTCCATCCGCTCCCTGGAGAAGGGTCGTTATGGCCTTGGTTTCGTGAAGAACTTCCACCAGAAGACACTCGAAGAACTCATGGATCTCCTCTATGAACCATCGAGTGAACGTCAGTTTATCATGTACGAAGCCCTGAGGAAAGGAGCTTCCGTGGAAGATCTCTACAAGAGAACCTATATCAAGCGCTGGTTCATAAAGCAGATGAAGGAACTCGTGGAGCTTGAGGAGAAGATCAGCCAGTATCGCATGGAGAAACTGCCCGACGACCTTCTGCTGCAGGCAAAGAGGGACGGCTTTTCAGATCGTTACCTTGCCATGCTCCTCAAGGTTCCTGAGAAGATAATACGGCAGCGGCGCCTGGACCTGGGGCTTGGCCAGAGATGGGAGCCCGTGCCGGTAAGCGGAGTGGAAGACGCTGCTTATTATTACTCAACCTACAATGCCCCGGATAAAGTCGGTGTAAGCGACCGCAGGAAGATTATGGTCCTGGGTGGCGGACCCAATCGAATCGGCCAGGGGATCGAGTTTGATTACTGCTGCGTTCATGCAGCCTTTGCCCTCCGCGACGAGGGCTACGAGTCTATCATGGTGAACTGCAACCCGGAGACCGTATCCACAGACTACGATACCTCGGACAAACTTTACTTCGAGCCCCTTACCGTGGAGGACGTGCTCTCCATTTACGAGAAGGAAAAACCCGAGGGTGTTATCGTTCAATTCGGGGGACAGACACCTCTGAATATTGCGAACGAGCTCCATGAGGCGGGCGTTAAGATCATAGGGACTTCCCCGGAGACAATCGATCTTGCCGAAGACCGCGACCGCTTTCGCCAGATGATGAAGAAGCTCGGCATCCCTATGCCGGAATCAGGAATGGCAAGTACCATCGAGGAAGCTATCCAGATTGCCGCGAAAATCGGCTATCCCCTCATGGTGCGTCCCTCCTATGTTCTCGGCGGGCGGGGAATGGAGGTGGTTCACGACGAACAGATGCTCAAGCGTTACGTGGCCGCGGCTGTAGGAGTTACACCGGAGCGCCCCATCCTCATAGATAGGTTTCTGGAAAACGCCATCGAGGCCGAGGCGGATGCGATTTCTGACGGGACAGATGCTTTCGTTCCCGCGGTGATGGAGCACATCGAGCTTGCCGGAATTCATTCAGGCGATTCGGCTTGTGTGATTCCGCCAATCAGTATTCCCGTGCGTCATATCGATACCATCTGCGACTACACGAAGAAGATCGCTGTGGAATTCAATGTCGTGGGTCTCATGAATATCCAGTACGCCATTGCAGACGATGTGGTCTACATCCTGGAAGCCAACCCAAGGGCATCCAGAACCGTGCCCCTCGTGTCCAAGGTCTGCAATATTTCCATGGCACGCATTGCCACCCAGATCATGTTGGGGAAGAAACTTGCAGACCTGAATCTCAAAGAAAGGTCGTTCAGACACTTCGGCGTTAAGGAAGCTGTCTTTCCCTTCAATATGTTCCCTGAGGTGGACCCGGTCCTGGGGCCGGAGATGCGATCCACCGGTGAGGTTCTGGGGCTTGCCGATTCTTTCGGTCTTGCCTTCTACAAAGCAGAGGAGGCAGCCCAGCAGTCCCTTCCGAATGACGGAACGGTGCTGATCACTGTGGACGATAAGGACAAGGGGGGTGTATTCGAGGTAGCACGGGAATTCCAGCGACTTGGTTTCAAGATCAAGGCAACCGAGGGGACACACCAGCTCCTTCTGCAAAGCGGGATTACGGCTGAGACCATTCTCAAGATGCATGAGGGTCGGCCAAATATCGTTGATGGAATTATGAACAGGGAGATCCAACTTGTCATCAATACGCCTAGCGGGAGGCTCGGCAAGTACGACGATTCTTATATCCGGAAAAGCGCTATCAAGTATAAAATCCCCTACATTACGACAATCGCCGCGGCCGTTGCGGCTGCCAAGGGTATCGCAGCAAACCGTGAGGGACGCGGCCGTGCCAAATCTCTCCAGAGTTACCATGCGGAAATCAAGTGATAAATGAAATGAAGATGGAAAGGTGAAGTTTCTAAAGAAAGATAGGGTGAAGGAAGCTCATCATATCAAATAATGAACCGGGCGACTCGTCTGATTTTCCAGATATAGTCCATCGTTTCAGGGTCGAATCCATTGTTCAATCTGTTTCCCACTTCACCTGGGCCAAGGTTATAGGCTGCCAAAGCCAGTTCCCTATCCTTAAATTTTTTGAGCAACATCTTATAGTATTTTGTCCCGGCCTTAAGGTTATTTATGGGACCTTCGACATCATCAAAACCCATTTCCTTGCCTGTCTCTCGTTTAACCCCCATCAGGCCTACCGCGCCGGCGCTGGACTCGGCATTCTCATCAGTCAAAGACTCGACAATGGCAATAGCCTTGATATCTTCCGGGCAAGCGTAATACTTTCTTGAAATCTGCTCGATTTGACTGCCGTATTTTTTTTCTATAATCTCAGCCAATCTGCGAATCTCTTCATCCGTGGCCCATACTACAGATTTCAGTATGGCCTTATTTACTCTATTGTCACGGGCTTGTTGATATAAAGGGGTTCCCCCTATAAATCTGTATTCACAGTTCAGGGCTATTGTAAGAATAACAGCGATAGCCGCGAAAAGAGAAATTGAAAGTTTATGCATGAGTTGCTCTCCTCCAAAACAAGCCTTAACTGGCATACACGGTGATGAATTATTAATAGTACACCTAGTTTCTTATAACGGAAAAGGCACTCCGCTATAGTTGCCTATAGACTGGAGTGCCTCTCTTTTTTTTGGCAATGGTGCTTTTACAGGGCTTTCACATTGTCTGCTGCCGGGCCTTTCTTGCCCTGCGCAACATCAAAGCTGACGCGCTGACCTTCATGCAACGTTTTGAAACCCTCGGCTTGAATTGCGCTGTGATGAACAAACACATCACCACCGTCATCCTTTTCGATGAATCCGAAGCCTTTCTGCTCATTAAACCACTTTACTTTACCTTCTGCCATCGTTTGAATCCTCCTTTCTAAAAATTTTCTCAAAGTCGGATTGCAGCTTTGACAGAAAAAAAAGGCCACCAAGACCTAAAGGGCATGGTGGCCAACCTTTGCACTTCAATATGTCTGCTCCAACTTCTACTGTACCCTATCACTACTGAAGGGTATAAATGTTAGAGTGAATCTAATACGACGCAAACTCAAAGTCAAGGTTTATTTTACTTTTTTCAATATGCCAAAGTTTCTTGAACAGACTAAATAATATTAATCTTCATCCATATAATTGGAATCACTGCATTGCTCAGTATTATAGAACCTTTGGAATTAAGCTCTTTCATCATTTTTTAAGATGCCGCACTATTCTTCCGATGCCTTCCTGATAAGGGGGGAAGACAACACCTGCTTCGGTTACAATAGCAGTGATATAACGGTTTGGGGTAACATCAAAGGCTGGGTTATAAACCTGCACCCCCTCGGGCGCCACTCTTATTCCCCGGATGGTTGTGATCTCCTCCGCGTTTCTTTCCTCAATGGGAATCTCATCGCCATTCTTAATTGATATGTCTATCGTCGATAGAGGCGCTGCCACATAAAAAGGAATGTTATGCTCTTTGGTCAGGACAGCGAGGGAATATGTTCCGATCTTGTTTGCCACATCACCGTTGGCGGCGATCCGGTCCGCCCCGACGATTACCTTGCTGATCTTTCCCTGTTTCATCAAGAACCCGGCCATGCTGTCTGTGATCAGTGTCGCCGGTATATTATCCTTCTTCAGTTCCCAGGCTGTCAGCCTTGCACCCTGGAGCACCGGTCTTGTTTCGTTGACAAAGACATGAAGCCTTTTCCCTTCTTCGCTGGCGGCTCTGATCACGCCCAGGGCCGTCCCGTAACCGGCCGTAGCCAGGGCGCCGGCATTGCAGTGGGTCAGTATCTTGTCGCCGTCCTCCATCAGAAACCTCCCCTGCATGCCCATTTCCCTGTTTATGGCAATATCCTCCCCGCAGATGCGGATGGCTTCATCCACAAGAACCCGCTTGATCTGATCAGGAGAGCCCGACAACGCTTCGTCGAACCTCTTTTTCATCCTCTCTATGGCCCAGAAGAGATTCCTTGCCGTGGGGCGGGTCCGGGAAAACTGATCACAGATTTCATGAAACGAGAGCTTGAAGTCTTCTTTCGATGAAGTGGCAAGATGGAGCGCGCCGAGTGCGATGCCCATAGCAGCAGCTACTCCGATTGCCGGGGCGCCGCGGACGGTCAGGTCTTTAATTGCCGTAATGACATCCTTATAATCAGTAAACTTCAGGTGGCGCTCTTCATGGGGAAGGGCCTTTTGGTCGATCATGACGACCGCATCATCTTTCCAGAAAATCGTCCTGATGGCACTGTCCATCTTATAAGTTTCCCCTCTGGAGGTAGAAACAAGATTGCTTCGTCACTTCGCTCCCATCGGTATATTGATCACAACTGCAAAATGCAAAAAAAGATTATGAGCCCCGATGAATCTCTTCTGAGAAATCTAATGATTAAGGCCCCGGATGATTACGACCCTGCTAACATCTTTTTCAGGAGCTCATTGATGAGTTGCGGATTGGCCTTCCCCTGGGTTGCTTTCATTACCTGACCTACAAAATAGCCAAAAAGCTTCTCTTTACCCTCCCGGTACTGCTCCACCTGTGCCGTATTCGCTGCCAGGACGTCCTCAATGGTTTTCGTGATCGCAGCCTCATCGGTAATCTGAATCATGCCCTTCTCTACAATAATCGTCTTCGGCGGCTTGCCGGTCCTGTACATCTCCTCGATAATATCCTTGGCCATCTTCCCGCTGATAGTTCCATCTTCAATGAGCTGAATCATCTCTGCGAGTGATTGGGGTGGAATGGGACATTCCTTAATATCCCGCTTTTCCTCATTGAGAAATCGCAGGATGTCCCCCATGACCCAATTGCTTGCTGCTTTCGGTTTTCCGGAAAGCCTGGCCACATCTTCGAAGTAATCAGCAAGTACTCGGCTTGACGTCAATACACCGGCATCATAGGAAGGGAGCTGATAATCTCTGATAAACCGCTCGCGTTTCTCCAGAGGAAGTTCAGGGAGGCCGCTTCTGACCTTCTCTATCCATGCCTCATCCGTTACTATCGGAACGAGATCGGGATCGGGAAAATATCGGTAATCGTGGGCCTCTTCTTTTCCCCGCATGGATAGGGTAACCCCCTGTGCATCGTCCCACAGCCTGCTTTCCTGGATAACCTCCTGGCCGCTCTCCAGGATATACTGCTGCCGCTTGATTTCATACTCCAGGGCACGCTGGACATTCCTAAAGGAATTCATATTTTTCAGTTCTGTCCGTGTACCGAAAGCTTTCTCTCCTCTTGGCCTGATGGATACATTGGCATCACAGCGGAAGCTCCCCTCTTCCATGTTCCCGTCACAGATCTCCAGATAAACGAGTATTTCGTGCAGCCTCCTCAGATAGGCGGAGGCCTCTTCTGCGCTTCTCATATCCGGATCGCTGACAATCTCAATGAGCGGCACGCCCGTCCTGTTCAGGTCTACGTAACTCGACGGCAAATGCTCATCGTGAATCATTTTGCCTGCATCTTCCTCCATGTGAATCCGCGTTATGCCGATCCTCTTCTTTTCTTCGTTCTGTTCAATATCGACATATCCATGTTCGGAAAGAGGCTGGGCATACTGGGAAATCTGATATCCTTTGGGGAGGTCAGGATAGAAATAGTTTTTCCTCGCAAAGGTGCATATCTCGTTAATCTGACAATTAGTCGCCAGTGCCATTTTTATTGCGTACTCGACGACCTTCCTGTTCAGAACGGGCAGGACACCGGGCATACCGATGCATACGGGACAGGTGTGGGTATTGGGCTCGGCCCCAAAAACAGTAGAGCAGGTGCAGAATATTTTTGACTCCGTAAGGAGTTGGGCATGAACCTCCAGCCCGATTACCGGTTCATATGCCATCAGAGATTTGGTCTCCTCTGCTTTAGGTTTGCATGCTTTTCAAATGCGGCGGCAATTTGAATTAATTTCCCTTCTTCAAAATGTCCCGCCAGAAACTGGGCGCCTATGGGGAGTCCTTGCCGCGTGAACCCGCACGGCACAGATATGCCTGGTATGCCTGCCAGGTTTGTTGATATGGTGAATATATCAGAGAGGTACATCTGCAGGGGATCGTCCATTTTTTCCCCGATTTTGAAGGCAGGAGTGGGGGATGTCGGGGTCAGGATCACATCGCAATCTTTAAATGCCTCTTCAAAATCCTGTTTAATCAGTGCCCGCACCTGTGAAGCCTTCTTATAGTAAGCATCGTAATAGCCGGAAGACAATGCGTACGTCCCTATCATTATCCGCCTTTTTACCTCCGCCCCGAAACCGGCGGAACGTGTCTTCTTGTACATATCCAGAAGGTCCCTGCAGTCTTCTGCCCGGAATCCGTATTTTACCCCGTCATATCGGGCAAGATTGGAACTCGCCTCCGCGGGGGCAATGATATAGTACACGGCCAGGCAGTATTCCGTATGTGGGAGCGATATCTCGACACACGTTGCTCCCAGGCCCTCGATGGCCTTCATGGCTCTGCTCATGGCCTCCGTTACCTCCGGGTCAATGCCTTTTATGAAGTACTCCTTCGGAATCCCCACTTTGCAGCCATCAATCCCCCGTGAGAGAAATGCCGTGTAATCGGGTACGTCCAGGGGAACAGATGTAGATTCCCTCGGATCATATCCGGCGATAATATTCATCATGATGGCGCAGTCTTCAACGTCTTTTGTAAAAGAACCAATCTGATCCAGGGAGGAGGCAAAGGCGATGAGGCCATACCGTGATACCCTTCCATACGTTGGTTTCATTCCCACAACACCGCACAAAGCAGCAGGCTGTCTTATGGAGCCACCTGTATCGGAGCCGATTGCGGCTATGCACTCATCAGCGGCCACAGCAGCAGCGGACCCGCCGCTCGACCCTCCGGGTATCCTGTCGAGGGCCCAGGGATTCTTGGTTATCCCAAAATATGAGGTCTCCGTAGATGAACCCATGGCGAATTCATCCATGTTCGTCTTGCCGGTGAACACTGCGCCGGCTTCCTTCAATTTCTCCACCACTGTGGCATCGTACGGCGGGATAAAGTTGTACAGGATGCGGGATCCGCACGTCGTCAAGAAACCCTTCGTGCAGACGATATCCTTGAGGGCGATGGGTATGCCCGTAAGCGCCCGGATGTTTCCTTCTCTGATACTGTGGTCTGCCTTGGCGGCCTCCTCAAATGCATATTCCTTCATGAGGGAAATATATGCATGAACACTGCCTTCTACAGCATCAATCCTTTTGAACACGGATTTAACTATGTCTGAGGAATTTACCTTCCCCGACCTGATTAGTTTCTGCAACTCGTGAATCGTTAACTGATGGAGTTCCATGCGGCCCCTACGCTATTCTATAACTTTCGGTACCCGGAAAAACGGGCCTCTCGCTTCCGGGGCATTGGACAGGGAATGTTCATGGCTGAGAGAATCTTTGACAGTATCGCCCCTGAAGGCATTCTGAAGGGCAATGGCATGACTCATTGGTTCGATGCCCGCTGTATCAACCTCATTCAGCTTATCCATATACATCAGTATATCGTTTAGCTGTGAGGTAAATTTCACCTTTTCTTCTTCGCTGAAATCGAGCCTCGCCAGATGAGCTACGTGCTCAACTTCTTTTTTTGTAATCTTCAACACCGTATCCTCATAACTACAAAAAAACTCACAACAGCCGCCAGTAAGGATTTATCTGATCAATGACCTTCTTGATGACTGGATCCGTATTGCTGTCTGCCTCATTTGCAATTCGATCAAGCTCATCATCCGTCACATGTGTGCCGTCCTTCATTTCGATAAGTGTCGCTTTTATCGACTCTGCAAGGCCGCTGATATGATACCCGCCTTCAAGGGTTGCAACCACTTTTCCACTGCAGCACTGATCGGCAATATCCATCAGCATGCGGGTCAGACAGGCAAACCCGGGGGGCGTCACTTTCATTCCTCCCAGGGGGTCCTTGTAATAAGGGTCGAACCCGGCCGAGATAAGGACCAGATCGGGCTTAAACTTCATGGAGACGGGGCAGATAATTTTTCTGAAAATCTTGACATACTGAGCGTTATCCGTACCGGGTCTCAAGGGCACATTGACATTGTACCCGATACCTTTCCCACGCCCGATTTCTTCTATGGCTCCCGTACCCGGATAATATGGATACTGGTGCGTTGAAAAATACAAAACCCTCGGATCCTCATAGAATTGCGCCTGGGTGCCGTTGCCGTGGTGTAGATCCCAGTCGACGATCAGAATCCTCTCCATCTTGTGCTTGGAAATAGCATGCATGGCGCCTATGGCGACATTATTGAACAGGCAGAAGCCAGCCGCATTTGATACTCCCGCGTGATGTCCGGGAGGTCTGACAAGGGCAAAGGCATTGTCAACTTCGCCGGATACAACGCTGTCTATGGCGTTAAACAGCCCTCCCACCGCCAGCTTTGCAACATCATATGATTCCGGTGTGGCTGCCGTATCGGGATCAAGGGGAACAAATATCTTCCCCGCAGTACTAGCCACAAGATTTATATAGGAAAGAGAATGAATCATTCCAATCTCTTCATGGGTGGCATAACGCGGTTCAATTTCGACAAAGTGTCCGGCCATATCAGGGGTTTCAAGCATAGCGTAGGTCGCTCCAAGCCTCTGTGGCGATTCGGGATGTCCAAATCCGGCGTCATGCCTTAAATACCTTTCATCCTTAACAATACCCGTTTTTCGAGACATTGGTCACCATCCCTGGAAGGGTTTTTCTACACAGGCTCAAGCTATTAGCACAAAAGCAATGAGAACGCAAAAATTTTCCAAGCGTGGTGACGGCATTCTCTGTTTTTGGAAAAACATTGACAAATGCATAAATCTATATATATTCAAGGCGCTTTAGCGAATAATAAAGAGGTTGAAATCATGTTCGGCATCGGTTTGCCTGAGCTCATCGTAATAGCAATTATCGCATTGCTCGTCGTGGGTCCCAAGAAGCTGCCAGACCTTGCAAAATCCCTGGGCAAAGGCTTCTCCGAATTTCGCAGGGCGACCGATGATGTAACGGAAAACATCAAGCAAACGCTGAGGCCGGATGATGTTAAAAAAGAAGTCAATGACTTTGAAGATTCACTGCTGTATGGTAAGAGCAATGACCAGGATGACCATAAGTCCTCTCCGCCAGGCGGAGAGGAAAGAAGAGAAAACCCCCACAAAGATTCCACCTTTAAAGCTCAATCTTGACTTCACACATCGACAAAGAATTCATTTTAAGAGGAGCCGCTGATAACTAATCTATGGAAGATCCTGTAGAAGAAAAAATGCCCTTTACCTCTCATCTGGAAGAATTACGGACCAGAATCATCCGCATAATCATTGCAGCAGCTATCGGTTTTGGCGTCTGCTGGTATTTTAAGGAATGGCTTTTCCAGATCATTACAAGACCTCTGCACCAGGTCCTGCCCCCAAACAGCTTTATGATATATACCAGCCTGCCAGAGGCGTTTTTTAACTACATGAAAATCTCTTTCTACGCGTCCCTTTTTCTTATAAGCCCCTACATACTTTATCAACTGTGGAAATTCATCTCACCCGGTCTCTATAAGTCAGAGAAAAAATATATGTTTCCGTTCGTTATCTCTTCTACGATTCTGTTTATCTGCGGCATACTGTTTGGATATTATCTCGCCCTTCCTCCGGCGTTCAGCTTTTTTGTGGAATTTTCGTCAGACTTTCTCAAACCCATGTTTTCAATGCGTGAGTATCTTTCTCTCTCCCTGAAGCTCCTGCTTGCGTTTGGTGTGTCCTTTGAACTCCCTGTTGTTATCTTTTTCTTAGCCAGAATCGGTGTTGTAAATTCAAAAATGTTGTCGCGAAACAGGCGTTACGCCATCCTTATAATATTTATCGCTGCTGCCATCCTGACGCCTTCCCCTGATGCACTAACCCAGATTATCATGGCTGTCCCCTTGATGGGTCTTTATGAGATTGGTATAATCGTGTCCAAATTAGCCGAAAAGAAACGCCCCAAAGCAGAAGATTTGAAAGACGATCAAAAGGAAATATGAGACGTAAAGACAAAAAAGTTCACCTTAAACACTCCCGTATGGGCATAGTATTGTTGGTAGCCACACTGTGCTTTCTCATTCTGACAATTATAGTAGGCGGTATCTTGTACTATGTCCTTCACCAGGAATTGCCCAGCATTGCCGCCTTAAAGGACTACCGTCCCAGCATCGCAACGCGGGTGTACGCAGACAATAATGAACTAATCGATGAATTTTTCATGGAAGATAGAAAAATCATTAAGCTGTCCGAAGTTCCAAAGGTGGTCATTCATGCCTTCGTGGCCGCGGAAGATGCGAGATTTTATCAGCATACTGGCTTCGATTTGGTGAGCATGACAAGGGCTTTTTATAAGAATATCGAAGCCGGTCGCATAGTTCAGGGAGGAAGCACCATAACACAGCAGGTGGCTAAATCCCTGTATCTGTCTTCGGAAAGAAGCTACGTGAGAAAAATCAAGGAGGCCATCCTGGCCTATAAGATTGACAAGTATCTTTCCAAAGACGAAATCATGAACTTATACCTCAACCACATATATTTAGGGCACGGCACTTACGGCATTGAGGCAGCATCACAAGGATATTTTGGAAAAAGCGCCAGAAATCTGAACCTCGTTGAAGCCTCACTCCTGGCCGGTCTTCCCAAGGCGCCCAGCAGCTATTCTCCTTTCCTCCATCTTGACAAGGCTCGCCAGAGACAGGCATACGTGCTTGAGAGGATGGTCGAAGACGAATATATCACCGCGGCAGAGAAAGAGCGGGCCCTTGCAGCGCCCATAATCCTCAAGTCCATCAGACCTAAAGAAAAAATTGCCCCTTACTTTGTCGAAAACATTCGCAAATACATTATGGAAAAATACGGGAGCGACGTACTGTACAAAGAAGGTCTTGAGGTTTTTACTACCCTTAACATAGAAATGCAGAAAGCGGCAAGGGACGCCGTGGAAAGAGGCCTTCAAGAATTGGAAGAACGGGAGAAATATGAGAAGGGGCTCGTTCAGGGGGCTCTTCTCTGTATGGATGTGAAGACCGGTGCTATCACGGCTATGGTCGGGGGCAGGGATTTCAAAAAGAGTGAATTCAACCGTGCCACCCAGTCACGGAGGCAGCCGGGATCAGCATTTAAGCCATTTATATACACAGCCGCTTTCGACAAGGGCATGACGCCATCAACACGGATTCTGGATGCCCCCATTGTCTATGAGGACAGAGCCTCGCCAGACGGTCTCTGGAAACCAAGAAACTTTGACGGGAAATTCAATGGGCCGACCACCCTTAGAAGTGCCCTCGTGCAGTCAAGGAATATCATTACGATAAAGGTTCTCCAGGAGATTGGGGTCGATTATGCCGCCGCATATGCTACGAATATGGGGATAACTTCTCCTCTGTCAAGGACTCTATCCCTGGCACTGGGGACATCGGGCGTCACCCTTCAGGAAATGGTCAGGGGATACGGCGTCCTGGCAAACCAGGGCAAACGGGTCGTTCCTTTCTTCATCAGGAAAATCGTTGATCGAACAGGTCATATCTTTGAAGAGTCCCAGGTAAAAAGCGAGGATGTTATCGATTCCCGAATAGCATTTATGACATCCTATGTAATGCAGGATGTCGTGGAAAGCGGAACGGGGAGACGGGTAAAGAGCATCGGCAGGCCTGTTGCAGGTAAAACGGGAACGACAGATGATACGAGAGATGCCTGGTTCATAGGCTTTACGCCGTCTCTGGTGGCAGGGGTATGGGTTGGTTTTGACCAGGAAAGTTCCCTCGGCAGAGAAGAAGTGGGGGGCAGGGCTGCAGCGCCCATATGGCTCTATTTTATGGAAAAAGCCCTGCAAGGCAGGGCCAGGGAAGTTTTTCCCGTCCCGGACGGAATTGTTTTCATCAAGGTAGACCCTCACACGGGTATTCCGGCGACACGGTCGACCCAGGATGCCATATTCGAGAGCTTTCTCGAGGGTACCACAGGGACTCGTGCAGTACCCATAGAAATTAAGGAGGCGCAGGAGGAAACCAACGGACGCGATAAGGACAGTCCCCGTTAAAGACGGGATCCCAAAAATTGCTTGACAAATCTGATTTCTTGTATAATAGTGGCCTCGAATTAATGAATAAAGGTAAGCAAATGACCCGTCACAGCCTGAGCACCAATATCCTTATCGTAGCCGTAGTAGTAGTATCTGTACTTCGGGGGACCGCTGCTCGGTTTCTGTGATTGAATGACATAGAACTAAGAGCCGCGGGCCCCTAAAACCCGCGGCTTTTTTATGCTTATGAAGCCGCTGTACAGATGAACTGGCGGCTTTTCTATTTTCTGAATAGCAAGGAGCAGGAAGCAAATATGGAAACCATTGGCGCAGATATAGTTATACAAATCTTAAGAGAAGAAGGTGTCGATGTAATGTTCGGATACCCGGGGGCAAACACCCTACCCATTCATGACCGGTTGATAAACAGCCAGATCCGTCATTACCTCATGCGACACGAACAGGCAGCAGCTCACGCTGCCGATGGCTACGCGCGTGCTACGGGAAAAGTAGGCGTCTGCATCGCAACATCGGGGCCCGGGGCCACCAATCTGGTGACAGGTATTGCCACGGCCTTCATGGACTCAACACCCATGGTCGCCCTTACGGCACAGGTGAGCACGAGCCTCCTGGGACATGACGCCTTCCAGGAGACGGACATCATCGGGATAACCTTGCCTATCACAAAACACAGTTACCAGGTGCATGATGTGAATAATCTTGCAGCAACACTGAGGCAGGCATTTGAACTCGCCACGACTGGCAGGCCCGGTCCGGTCTTAGTGGATATCCCCCGCGACATTCTCTCCTCGAAATGCCAACCGGCAGAAAAACAAGCGGAACCCGTGCTGAAGATAAACAACAAGGCATTGGAAGATCACGAACAGCTGGAGAAAATTGCCAAGACATTGAATCAGAGTGAAAGACCTATCCTCATCATCGGAGGAGGAGTTAAACTTAGCAATGCCTTTCGCCTGATACGCGAGCTTATAGAAAAGGCGAAGATCCCCTTCGTTACAACGATGATGGGCATCGGTTCCGTCGATTCCGTTAACGGATACAGCCTGGGATTGATAGGAACACACGGGAATGAACTGGCAAACCGGATGGTGCATCAATGCGATTTTATTCTGGCCATAGGTACACGCTTCTCAGATCGCAGTACAGCACTTATTGAAGAATTCGCGCCTCTGGCGAAAATTGCCCAGATCGATATCGATCCCACCTCAATCGGCAAGAGCATCAAGATTAATCTGCCGTACGTCGGTGATATTCGCAAGGCCCTTACGGCGTTGCTGCCCCTCGTTGACGAGAAGGAAAAGTCGGAGTGGCTGCAGAGGATCCAGGCGGAGCGTGAAGCCATCGACGATAAAGTCGCTGACACCGGGTGCGGACAGGCGGGAGATTTTATTCGGATGGTACAGGAGGCCATGCCTGTCGAAACAACGGTGACTGCGGATGTGGGATTGAACCAGATATGGACAGTGCGCACCTGGCAGGCACGCAGCCCCCGCAGTCTCATTACGAGCGGCGGCATGGGTACAATGGGATTCAGCCTGCCCGCCGCGATCGGCGCCAAGGTCGGCACTCCGGAGAGGGCAGTCGTCGCTATTACAGGCGACGGAGGATTCTATATGAACATCCAGGAACTGGCTACTATCGGCTACTACAATTTACCAATAAAGATTGTCGTCATCAATAACGGCCATCTGGGGATGATCCGCCAGATTCAGGATCTTTTTTACAATGCACGCTTTACCTCTATTGATTTGGGAAGCAAGGTTGATTTTGTGACGGTTGCCCGGGGGTTCGGTATCCCGGGGAGCAGCGTTGCCGTGGATAGAGATCCAAAGGCGGGCATCGAAGCTATGGTTAAAGCCGATGGCCCGTATCTCCTGGAAGCCGTTGTTGATCCGGAAAACTATGTATACCCCATCATACCGCCGGGATGCTCGAATATCGAGATGATGTACGACAGACTTGACTAAAAAATAACTGCGGAGGATCTACCATGTTAAGAAAAGTGCGCGAACAGGAACAGACCATTTCCATTCTGGTCAACAATCAGCCGGGCGTGCTGTCCCGTGTGGGAGGTGTGTTTGGCCGCCATGGATACAACATCAAGAGCCTCTGCGTGGCAGAAACGACGAACCCCGACGTTTCGAGAATTACCCTGACCAGTGAATCGGATCCTGATTTTACTGAAAAGATAAAAAAACAGCTGGACAAGCTGGTAGATATAATCGATGTCTCCGATGTCTCTGGACAGGCCTACATTCAGAGAGAGTTAATGTTGATTGGCGTTACTGTCAAAGAGGGGGCATATTCGGAGATCATGCGGGCAATTGAACTGTTCGGCTGCAGAATCGTCACCATGACAACGGATTATTTCATCCTGGAATTGACGGGCCAGCCGGATGAAACAGCAGCATTCCTGAAATTCTTCCAGTCATTCGGTGTGGAAGAAATAAATAGAACCGGGTCAATTGCTATTGAGAGAACGAAGCCCAAAAGAAAAATCTAGAAAAATTATAAAATATTCTTGACAATATTATGGGAGGCTGTTAAGAAGATCACTAAAGTGAGGAATGATAACTATATGGACGCGTTTAGCATCGCAAACATCGTCATAATTATTATCGGGATAATCATTCCCTTCCATAGGGGGGCTGGATGATGGTTTGCGCTTAGTACATAGTTCGCAGTTAAAAAACCGTTACCAGCCAAAGGTAACGGTTTTTTTTTGGAGAAATGTCCCTGCAGGTGTTAAGCGGGGAAAGTCCCCGTCCTCACCTTCCATGCAGGTGGAGGGCACTGGAGGAGGGGATTCATAACAAGGGGGTTGAGAAAAGTGAAGTTAACGGGAGCACAGGTTCTTTTTAATGCTTTGGAACAGGAGAAAGTTGATACCATCTTTGGTTTTCCGGGTGGAGCCGTGCTCGACATTTTTGATGAGCTGTACAGAAGGAAAATCAAGAACATTTTAGTGCGGCATGAACAGGGCGCCATTCACGCAGCCGACGGATATGCCAGGGTTTCCGGCAAGGTCGGTGTATGCCTGGTTACGTCAGGTCCCGGAGCAACCAACACGGTTACCGGTATCGCCAATGCGTTCATGGATTCCATCCCTGTCGTCGTACTGACAGGTCAGGTGGCAACCTCGTTGATTGGCGGCGACGCCTTTCAGGAAGTGGACATCACCGGCATTACAAGACCATGCACGAAACATAATTTTCTGGTCAGGCGGATTGACGACCTGGGACGCACCGTCAGGGAGGCTTTTGACATTGCCCGGGGAGGACGCCCCGGGCCGGTCCTGATTGACATTCCCAAGGATATTACACGGTCTCTCATAGAGGATACTGATGTATCCTGGACATCAAGTCTTTCTAATAACAACCAGAAGGCTTCTATCGAAGATGCATGTGCGAAGGCCCTCGACATGATCAGGAAGGCTGAAAGACCGCTCATAATCTCAGGTGGCGGCGTGTTGCTCGGGCGTGCGCCCGATGAGTTGAGAGCTTTCGTAAAAATGCTTAACGTACCCATCACATCGACCCTTATGGGGATCGGGGCGTTTCCCGCTTCCGACCCCCACTGGCTCGGTATGCCGGGGATGCACGGCACATATTACGCCAACATGGCAATCAGTCATTGCGACCTCTTGATTGCGCTCGGTGTCCGGTTTGATGATCGGGTCACGTCAAAGCTTGACGCCTTTGCGCCCCACGCCAAGGTCCTTCACATCGACATTGACCCTGCGTCCATCGATAAATTTGTAAAGACAAATCTATCAATCGCAAGCGATTGCAAACCCGTGTTGCAGCTTCTCAATAAGTGGATAGGCGACGATAGTTTTGTAATCCCTGAAAAACAAACGAAGGCATGGCTCGATCAGATTGACCAGTGGAAAAAGTTTGCCCCTATGACATACTGCCAGACTGACAAAATCAAGCCTCAATATGTCGTTGAGACACTTTATCGTCTCACGGAAGGAAAAGCGATCATCGCGACAGAAGTGGGGCAGAACCAGATGTGGGCAGCACAATTTTATCATTTCGATTACCCTTATTCATGGATTACGTCGGGCGGGTTGGGAACAATGGGTTATGGATTTCCGGCTGCCATCGGCGCGCAGGTTGCGCGCCCTGACAAGGTCGTCGTAGATATTGCCGGAGATGGAAGTATCCAGATGAACATTCAGGAACTGGCAACGGCTGTTAATTATGACCTTCCCGTTAAGATAGTCATTCTCAACAACGGATTTTTAGGCATGGTTCGCCAATGGCAGGAACTATTCTACGGAAAGCGTTATTCCCAAAGCAATATATCCAATGTGCCTGACTTTGTGAAACTTGCCGAGGCTTACGGCGCTGTGGGCCTGCGGGCGACACGTCCCGAAGAGGTGGAGACCACATTAAGGAAGGGTCTTGATACTCCAAAGACGGTCGTAATGGATTTCCATGTCGAACCCGAGGAGGGTGTATACCCCATGGTTACACCAGGCGCGGCGATCACAGATATGGTCTTAAGCAAATAGGATAGACTGGAATATATCAAATTTATTGTGAGGTGAACGAGCTTATGGAAGTAAAAGAGAATACCATTTCCATCTTGGTAAATAACAGACCCGATGTTCTGGCCAGGATCGCGGGAACATTCAGTGGCCGCGGGTTCAATATCGAAAGTATCTCGGCAAATATCACGAGAAATCCTGAAATTACCAGGATCATTATTACAACACTCGGTTCCAGGGAAACCGTCATCAAACTTGAAAAGCAGCTTTCGAAGATCATCGATGTCCTTGAAGTGAAGGATTTGACGCGTGTCAATGCGACCTGCCGGGAAATGGTTCTGGTGAGGATGAAGCTAACCGATGCAAATCACATGAAAATCATGCAGACTGTTGACACCCTTAAGTGGAAGATTGTAAGAATGGATGCTGACACCTGCATACTGGAAGTAACAGGCGGCAAAAAGGAAATCGATGATGCCCTGGCTCTTTTAGACACAATGGGCATGGATGATTTTACAAGAACGGGGGTTGTCGCCCTGGAGCGTCAGAAATAGTCGCAAATCAGGAGTTTCCAGAGTGCACACCCCACAATACTATTGATCATTCAATTCATAACAATGAGGAGGTACTAATATGCCTAAAATCAACATCGGCGGGGTCATGGAAGAGGTTGTCACATCCGAGGAGTTTACCCTCGAAAAGGCGCGTAAGGCGCTCAAGGATGAAATTGTTGCCGTCATCGGCTACGGTGTGCAGGGACGCGGTCAGGCCCTAAACATGAGGGATAACGGAATCCGCTGCATCGTCGGTGAAGGAGACTTCAACTGGCAAAAGGCGATTGATGAAGGCTTCAAGCCAGGCGAGACGCTTTTCCCACCAATAGAAGCTGCCAAGCGCGGCACAATTATTCAGTACCTGATGTCCGATGCGGGTCAGAAGGCCATGTGGCCGGAACTCAAGCCTACCCTGACAAAAGGTAAGGCCATCTATTTTTCTCATGGCTTCTCCATCGTTTATAAAGATCAGACCGGTGTGATCCCTCCATCCGACATCGATGTTATTCTGGTAGCCCCAAAAGGCGCCGGCCGCACGGTGCGCGACAATTTTCTTGCCGGAAGCGGCATTAATTCCAGTTACGCCGTTTTCCAGGACGCCACAGGAAAGGCCATGGAAAGGACCCTCGCCGTAGGTATTGCCATAGGATCTGGGTATCTGTTCCCCACCACCTTTGAACAGGAAGTTTACAGCGACCTCACAGGTGAACGTGGCGTCCTCATGGGTTGTCTGGCCGGCGTCCTCGAAGCACAGTATAATGTTCTACGCAAGCATGGACACAGCCCCAGTGAAGCCTTCAATGAAACCGTGGAGGAATTGACGCAGAGCCTCATGCCGCTCGTCGCGCAAAATGGCATGGACTGGATGTACGCCAATTGCAGTACAACTGCCCAGAGGGGCGCCTTGGACTGGAAAAACAAGTTCCGTGACGCTGTAGCGCCTGTCTTCGACGAATTATATGACAGAGTGGCGTCCGGTAAGGAAACCGCCATTGTCCTGGAAGTCAACTCTGCCCCCGATTACAGGGAGAAACTGCAGAAGGAACTCGATACCATGAAAAACAGCGAGATGTGGCAGGCAGGTGCCATGGTTCGTTCATTGAGACCGGAGCGAAGAAAAAAGTAGGAAATGACTAAGCAGGAGAGTTGCGATACGAGGCTTTCTACATTCCGCTTATTGCAAAAAATATAAGGAGGAACGCATGCGAAGCGACCTGATGAAAAAAGGGTTTGAACGGGCGCCCCACAGATCCCTGTTCAAAGCCATGGGGTATACGAATGAAGAAATTGCACAGCCCTTGATAGGCGTTGTGAATTCCGCCAATGAAATCATACCCGGCCACATTCATTTAGACCTTATAACCGCAGACGTAAAATCAGGCATCCGCATGGCAGGCGGAACGCCTGTCGAATTCCCCGTCATCGGCGTTTGCGACGGGATTGCCATGGGACATACAGGCATGAAA